>Ga0214919_10002343_pt1 | contig 29920 bp, 34 predicted proteins | sample LL1503_MetaG_FD_177994 | JGI IMG/M metagenome (GOLD analysis project Ga0214919, IMG submission 177994) | Freshwater microbial communities from Lake Lanier, Atlanta, Georgia, United States - LL-1503 | ecosystem: Environmental > Aquatic > Freshwater > Lake | place: USA: Georgia | collected... | reverse complement strand
CAGAATCTCCACCATTTGCCACCGGATCCCCTGCATATATGCCAGAATCTCCACCATTTGCCACCGGATCTCCTGCATATATGCCAGAATCTCCACCATTTGCCACCGGATCCCCTGCATATATGCCAGAATCTCCACCATTTGCCACCGGATCTCCTGCATATATGCCAGAATCTCCACCATTTGCCACCGGATCCCCTGCATATATGCCTTCACAATATAACCCAAATACTCCACAACAAACACAAACTATTTTAGAAGTAGAACAACCAGAACAAACTGAAACTCTTTCTGATACAGCAACAAAAACAGGATATGACTCTCAAGAAAATAATGAGTCTAGTTCTAAAAAAATTATAATACAAACACCTGAAAATTCTACATCAACTAATAATTCTAATGAAACAAAAAAAATAATATTATAAATAAAATTGAAATAAAAATAAATGATAATGTTAATATTATAATATAGAAATGGCAAGCCAAAATTCAAATATTCTTATTTCACATATTTGTACGTCTAGAAAGATTATTCTAGAATTAATGGGAAAGCAAGGTTATAATATTAAAGATTATGCAAATTTTAGTGTGAATGAAGTAAATTCAATGAAGCAAAATAACCAGTTAGATATGCTTTTAGAAACAAACAATACTGATGACCCTACACAAATTAAAAGAAAAATATATATACGTTATTATTTAGGTAAAGCTATAAGACCAGCCAATCTTCAAGAAATGATTGATGATTTATTTATTTTGACAGAAACCTTAAAAAAAGAAGATACATTATTTATTATTATTAAAGATGAAATAAATGAAACAATAACAAATGAACTTAAACATATTTGGGAAACAGATGGCATATTTATTGTAATTGAAAGTATTAAACGATTACAATTTAATATATTAAATCATACTTTAGTACCGGACCACCGTGTTTTATCTGAGAAAGAAGTTCAAGAAATAATGAATAAATATAATATTACTGATAAAATTCAATTTCCTGATATTTCACGTTTTGACCCAGTTGCTCGTGTTATTGGATTAAGACCTGGACAAGTTTGTCATATTATTAGACCTAGTAAAACAACTATAACTACAGATTATTATAGAGTTTGTATATAAAATAATATAAACATATTCTATAAGCTTTTAATAAAATGGAAATAAAAATGGAATTTGATGAACCAAGAAAACAAAATTTTACTATTTATAGTAAAAGTGGGTGTGAAAATTGTAGAAAAGTTAAAAAAATATTAACAGATAAGAATTTTGTATATATTGAAATTAACTGTGATGATTATATTATTGATAACAAAGAACATTTTTTACTTTTTATTAAAGAAAAGGCTAATTCTGATTGTAATGTTTTCCCAATGGTATTTTATAATGGAACATATATTGGTGGATATAAAGAAACCTCCAATTATTGTGATAAATTAACTGTATCTTTTGAAAATGATATAAATTTCTAATAAATATTTTAAATAATTATATATATTAATGTCTCTAATACTTGATGACTCTCAATATAGTACTAATGATATTCCTGATATGAATTTAGTGACACCTGAAAAATTAAATCTAGATTTACAAACACTATACAAACAGGTACCAACTATTTTAGATGATTATAAAAAAGCTTATTTATTTTATAATAAAAATCCACAAAATAATGAATATCAACAAAAATTAGAAACTGTAACAAATCAGCTAAATAATATAGCTTCAAAATTATTTATGTTATATAATAATATCGAAACGAATACAGATGAAATAAATAAAAAACTTTTTATAATAAACATACTAATTGAGAACGCAAAAGAAAAAAACAAAAAACTAAAACGTAAATTAGGTTTTGTTGAACATAGACATAATATAACAGATGATATGATTAATGATTATAAATTAATATATAATATAGGTTATTTAAGAAATTGGGGGTTAGTTTTAAGTATAATTATTGTAGGGTTTACTATTTCAAAAGTATTTACAAATAAAAATATGATTAAATAAATGAAATATAAAGTTAAAATATTTATAATTTAATATTTTAACTTTTTAAATGTTTAATTTTTTTAATAAAAACAATAAATTTATTAATTCTAGTTTAAGAAATTACATACGCACCTCCATTAATCAATCTATGCAAAAATATATTAAAACCGATAATAATATTGGTGTTTTGAATGAAATGGATAAAATAAATAAAGACAATACAGTGGATACGGATATAAAAAATTATGACAAAACACTCACTAAAAATCAAATATTTGGAATTATATTATTTCTCTCTATTCCTACTTTTATTCATTATTTATATTTAAAAAATTATTAATTTGTTTTCTTATTATTTATATATATATAAATGTCTATCAATCCTGAAAATAATTATAGAGATCAATATTCTGAACCAGAATCAATTGTACTCAATTTAGAAAATTTAAATGTTCAATATAACAATCTTTTATTACGATATAAACAAGCCGTTGCAAATTATGCTGCTTTTTTAGAACAAGAAAGTCTAACACCTTGTGGGAAATATTCTAGTGGTAGTACTAATATAGACCAACCGTGTTATAACGATATTTGGAAAAAAGCTGGATGTACTCAACCTGCTAGATCAATGTCCTCTCAAACTGCATCTACTACACTCGATGGTTGGATATTAGATAGTTTTAAATGGGCTACCAACACAGATTATAATTCACGTATGGGTTGTTATGGTCACGCGGACTCTGCTTATATGATTATTGGTGTTAGTACTCAAGGTGGTAAATTAGTAAGTCGACCTGGTTTAAATGGTTCTTGGAGTGAAGTAAATGATAATTCTAGTAATATGAAGTCTATATGTACAGGTAGTGATGGAAAAACTATTATAGGTATTAATTCTGCTAATCAAATTGTAACAAAACCTACTTGGGATGCTCCTACTTGGAGTGCACCAATTATATCCTATTCTTGCACACTAAGTCCGTCTTGTTCTAGTACTACTATAGATACCAGAACCGGTGCTGGTAACCCAACTACACTATTTTCATCTGGAGGTAAAAATTATTGTTGCGCTAATAAATGTTATAATAAAAATGAAGCAGATTGTGGTAATAGCAATTTTGGCGGATGTTTAACTGGATATTATCAAACATATGTAGACGCGCCGAATAATGGTAAAACAGAAGTTAAATTTATTTCTATTGCTCAAGCTCCTGACGGTACATTGGTTGCAGTTGGAACTGATAATGTATTATGGACGGCACCTAATTTACAAAGTTGTTGGACAAACGCATCTGCAGGTGCTATTAGTACTACTTATAATACAGGCGAATGGGAAAATTCAGTATGTATCGGTCCAAATGGGCGTGTAATTGTTGGCAATGGTTCAGATTTATGGTATAAAGATAGTTATAAAAATTTACAAAATCAACTATTTCAATATGGTTGTCGTGGGTGTTGTCTAGATATTACGATAGCACCGGATGGAGCTCTTTTGTGTGCTGGAGGTTGTAGTAATGAGGATGGTAATCAAGTATGGTCTATGGATAGTTATTTAAATCTAGATTATTATCAGTGGAAAGGTCCGTATACTAATAGTTGTTGTATAAAAAGTTTAACTACTGTTGCAAAGACAAATTATGTTGCATCTGGTTATAGTAGTGCTACACAGCCTAATTATAATATAGATAGTCAACCACTTACTTCTATTAAGGGACAAGCATTTTGGGGTACTGGACCAATTGGTAGCCAAAACGTTTATACCAATATCACGAATGTAAATGATTGTCAAGCTCTATGTTCTAGTACTGCTAATTGTACTGGTGCAACTTTTAATCCAACCGATAATGGACGTCCAACGTGTTGGTTAAGAACAGGAGAAGGGAGCCCTATGCCTAGTTTACCAACTGATTATGCAATTGTACCTAAAGCTGTACAACTATTAAGTGTAATAGATCAAATAAATACACAGTTAATCAGTGTAAACGATGTAATATTAAAAGATATCACGAACGGACAACCTATTTACAATGTTGAAGCAATTTCAAGAAAAAATAAAACACAAGAACTTATACAAAATTATGAAAATCTACAAAAAGAGAGAGAAAAAATTAGAGAACAAATAAACAGTTATGAAAGTTTGGATGCGGAACAACTACAAGGCAGTATTAATATTAATCAAAACTACTATTCGTTCTTATTGTTAATGGTACTTGTTGCAATAATTATTTATCTAATATTTAGGTTTTCTAATTTTTTCCCTTCACAATCGAACATTTTTTCATCACCACAACAAGGCGGAGGTTTATTTGATACAGATACAAATACATATATTTATTATTTAATATTTACAATGATTGTTCTTACTCTTTTAGTTATTTATTATCAACAAATGGTGCAAACTACTACTACTACTCTTAGTAATACTGCTACTGCATCTGCATCCATATTTAATATGTTAAGCGGTGGTTTGACTAGTGGTCCTGTATTTAATTTTAATTAGTCTACAAGAAAATTATATCTTATATATAAGATATAATTTCTCATTAAACAAACTTAATAAATTTTATTACTTTATATAAAGAATCTATAAATAAAAAAAGACTCAACAATAAAATAGCCATACCAAAATAAAAATATTCTATATTTTTTTTATTATATATAAAAATTATAGAACCTAGAATCGCAAGCCAAAATTGTTGCTGAGCATATATCAATGCCCAACTAATACCATTTAAACCAAAATTACTTTCTTGACTTGTACGATTATAGTGGTCATATGGAAAACTTGTAAAGTATATAGTTAATATTTTTATTATCGTTTGTAAATATGTCATTTTTAATTTGTATTGTAATATTGATATTTTTTTATATCATTTATACTATTTAATTGGAGTCACCAAAAATAAAAAAATAGTTTAAATATTTGGTCGAATATTCAGGTGATAAAATTCTTCTTACAAAATTTTATATAACACAATTATACATTCTATATTAAGTGCAGATACCAGTATTTAATTTTAACTGAATAAAATAAATAAAATGTTTTCTTGTTATTAATATATATGAACAATCAAAACTTAAGTGAACAATTTAATAGTGTTTTAACACAATATCAAGATACCTATCAAAAATATATATCTAGTTTAAAATCTTCGGATAATAGCTTTATTGTTGCACCTAATACAATGTTTATTGGTAAAACTAATATTCGTTCTATTCCAAATTCTACTATCGATTCTTGTTTATCCGCTTGTGCTGCTAATAATACTGTAAGCGGTGCTTCTTTCAATGTTTCTACTAATACTTGCATATTAAGTAGTGGAGATGGGAGTCTAGTTAGAAATAATAATAGTAAATCTTTGGTACCAAAAAATGTATATTATAGTTATCAATTACAAGAATTAAATTCACAATTATTAACTATTAATAAACAAATGATAGATAAGCTGGAAAAAGAAGAGACGAGTTTTCAACAATTGACACAAAATCAACCTTATCAATTAGACCAATCGTTACTTAACAATTATCAAACCTTAACTAACCAAAGGGAGGAAATAAATAAAATGGTACGTTCCTATGAAAGTTTAGATGCAGCATATCAAGACGGAAACATAAATGTAACTTCTTATTACTATAATTATATTGTATTAATATTAATAACTATTTTATTAGCATTTTTATTAATTAAATTTTCAGTTACTGGTAAACAATCTGGCGGTGGTAATAATTTTAAAAATGAAGCATTATTTTTATTTGGTATTATGGTTATATTTTTAATTTTATCTAAAATTTTAAATAATTTACATAGTTTTACTTTTGTTGCAGTATTATTATTTGCTTATTTAGTTTCTAAAATCAAATTAAATCAATAAATTAAATATAATATAATATATTACTTTTTTGTATACTAATATATTAATATGACAACTACAACAAATCTATTTCCAAATTTTAATAGTTTAACAAAAACAAACCCAACAAATTATAATTTAACGTCATACACAAAAAATAATCTTGGTAATGGGTTAGAGACATTTACCCCTGGTTTAACACAAGGTGATAAATTTAAGAAGTACCAAAGAAAAATTAAAAAGAATTTAGAGAAAAGAGAAAATATAAATAGTTTAAGTGGGAAAGAAGGTTTTGATGGGTTGAACTTAGATAATATGAATTTAGACAAAAATGGGTTAGCAATTGAATCTAATAATATTATAACTTCTAATGAATATTCAAGTGAACAAAAAAGTACATTACAAAATTTACGCCAACAATATCAAGCTAAACTAAAAGAATATAATGATTTGCTTCAAAAATATACTGGTTCTAGTAAGAACTATTTTAAAAGAGTAAGTAGTAGTAACCCTTATTCAGGTAAAAATGTTTGTTTAACTGGAGGAGCTTGTGGATATGTAACAAACCAAGGTGTCTTTAAATGGTATCCAGCTGATAATAATTATACGTATAATAATACAGCAGGTAAAAATGGGTGTCCAAGTTCTCCTTATATAGGAATTGATGGTGATATCAGTAGTGATGGGACTACTATTACAAGTAATCCACCATTAATTAATGGTACACCAATGGTAGCAGGTCAAAGTTGTGGGAATGAAGGTAAAAATGTATTTGTAAATACAATGGTTTCTAATTCTGCTAGTAGTTATGTTGGGTGTTATCAAGACCAACCTGCACCAACATTAATTAATTTTGCGCCTAAAATGAATTCTAGTAATTCTGCAAACGGATTTAGGGCACAAGCATCAAGTGTATATTTTAATAATAATAGTTTTACTGGTCCCTGGAACGCATTTGATAGAAATCCAAATACATGGTGGCATAGTAATGTTGTTGAATCTACTGGCAATAATAATACATCTTATGATAAGAATACTGGAGTTTATATAGGTACTAATAGTATTGCGTTTTTAAGTTCCAATAATGAAAACAAAACGGTAAAAGGTGAATGGCTTTCTTTGATTTGTCCAAGTGAATATACTTTAACCAGTTACGCAATATTAGGTCGTCAAGGTTGTTGTGGTCAACCAAATGGTCGAGATCCAAATACGTGGTATATTTTAGGATTAGGTTCAAATGGATCTTGGGTTCAAGTTGATTATCAATCAAATCAATCCTTTAATTGGAAAAAAATGACTTATAATGTTAGCAACCCTAAACCATATATAGCCTATGCAATAATTACAACTATTGCAGGAAATGCTGCTGCACCTGCAGGCAGCAGAAGTTGTGTTCAAATTGCAGAGTGGGAAATGTTTACAAACGTAGCTAGTAGTACAAATAGTTCAACAAGTGCTATGATATGGAACCCTAATGTAATTGGATATGTTACTCCAGAACAATGTAAAAGTTACGCAACTGTTAATGGATATAAATATTATGGATTACAAGCACCAAAGAGTGATGGTACTGCAGCTTGTTTAGTAAGTCAAGATATTGCTAGGGCTCAAATGTATGGTGCTGCTTCCAAATTTACTCCTATTAATGTATGGTCATCTAATACTAATAATGGTACTTCAGCGTCTTTAACCAAATATGGTGTATTAACCGTTTACAATTCATCTAGTACGGCTGTTTATACTAGCGGTACCGGAACTTCAACTGCAACTACACCTCAAAATAGTTATATCGGGTGTTATAATGATTGTATAAGTGGTAGAGGCTTACCTACTCCTATTGCTGTAGGGACAGATGCAGGATCTGATTATTCAAAATGTTCTGCTGCTGCTCAAAAAGGAAACTGGAAATATTTTGGTTTACAATTCACACAATCAAGTAATACCAGTGAATGTTGGGTTGGAAATGACCTTGATAAAGCAAAGTCAATGGGTACTACAAATAATTGTTCAACGGTTAACGGTTATTCTGTAGGTTTAACTTGTTCTAATGCAGTTTATTCTACTACTGCTACTGAAAGTGGTGGTTCGCCTTTCTTTTTGATTTTACAAGATGACGGAAATCTCTGCATTTATAAAGGAACATCTCCTTCTGATATGCAAGTTCCTGCTGTATGGTGTAGTATGACAAATGGTAAACAACAAACCGCAAATCCTCAATTTGCTGCCTCTAAAGGTAAATATGGTCAAAACTGGATTGCAAGTGGTTCAACACTAGCCCCTGGAGATTTTGTGGGTTCTACCAATGGAAATATGTATTTGATGATGCAGACAGATGGAAATTTAGTACTGAATACTTTTACTCAAGGTCCTGCTTGTCCAAAAAATTCTAGTGGGACAACATTTGGAGGTGATAACATAAACGCAATATATGAACTTAGTCAAGTAGGAATAACTGGTAATATTGCAAAATTAGCGTATGTTGATGAAAATGCTAATTTACATAGTTATCCTAGCAATAATCTTAAATATGGAAATACTTATACTGAAATATCACGAGGTATGGATACTCCTAATAATGATGTTCCTGGAGCTGCCTATGGTAATGCTACGCTTCAATCGTGTGAAACTACTTGTAATAATAATCCAAACTGTGCGGGTATTGTAACAAATGCTGCAGGTACTACCTGTTGGCCTAAAACCAGTGGAATGTACCCTTATAGTAATAATTTAACGGCTAATTCGGATAGAATTATATATATGAGAAATAAAACACCTCTTACAACTCCTATTGGTGTCCCTAAAACTACAGATAACATTGATACAATACAATATCAACACTATGTTAATGGTGGAAATCTAAGTGATAGATATGGATTAGCCAAACTTACATCTGTTCAAAAACAACAATTACAAAGCTTACTCTCGCAATTAGATTTATTATCTCAACAAATTACCGATTATACAAACCATTTTGGAAGCGGATCAAAAACTGCTGAATTACAAATGAAAAAAAATGTTAAAGGATTAGTATACGATTTAACAGATTTAATAGTTACCGATGCAACAATTAATGATTATGGTACTAATATGGACCTTATTTTAAATGATAGTGATATTGTTGCATTACAAAAAAATTATGATTATTTATTTTGGACTATTTTAGCAGCAGGAACTGTATTAGTTGCAATAAACCTAATCAAAAAATAAATTAACAATAAATATTAATTATAATATATAATTATCTTCTTATAATTTATATAATATGTCTGGAATACCTGATATTCAACAAAATAATGAGCAAATACTTAATGATATTCAAGCTTTACAACAAATGGAACAACAATTATTTGATAATTTAGAAACAAATACCGGTTTAACTACTACTCAACAAGAACAAATTATTGACAAAATTAATCAAATTTCCAGTATGCGTGTGAATTTATATCAAACATTAAGCGGAGTTAATAATTATTTTCAAAATTCATTATCCTCTTCTATTGGTACTTTAAAAGAACAAACTATTGCTATTTCTATTGTTGAAAGTGAGTTAAATCAAGCTAAAAAACGTTTAGCACTTTTAGAAGAAGAAAAAAATAATAAAATTCGTCTTGTAGAAATCAATGATTATTATGGTGAAAAATATTCCGAACACGGTCAGTTAATGAAGATAGTTATTTTTACATTAGTACCTATTATTATTTTAGCTATATTGAATAACAAAGGATTTTTACCAGATAAAATATATTATCTTTTAGTTGGATTTTTTGCTTTTTTTGGTGCAATATTCTTTTGGTATCGTATGTTCTCTATATGGAGTCGGGATAATATGAGTTATCAAGAATACGATTGGCCAATACCTACTGACAAGACTGGTTCTACTAGTGTCTCTAGTGACCCTTGGTTTACAGGTAAATTGCCTGGAACTTGTATCGGCGAATTTTGTTGTTCTACTGGCCAAACATATGATACTTCTTTAAATCAATGTGTAGGAGATTCAACTGTGGAAACATTTGTTACAGAGTCAATGCTTAATAATGTTCTTAGTAAAAACTCTGAAACTAAGAACACAAATTCAGCATTTTTACCAAATAATTCCGACAGTTTTATTAATTACCAAGCTAATCATTATAGATAAATTTTATACCCTGACTCAATTAAAATTACCATTTCATATAAAAAATAAATATATTTTATATGAGCGAATATACATTTCCATTTAGCACTTGTGAAAAACCAAATAAAAATGGAATAGCACAACCGTATTCATCATTATTAAATCTTATTAACTGCCTAATCATATTATACTTTTTGTTGAAAATTAAACACAATTATACATTTATATTACTGTTTTTTATATTATGTTTTGAATTATTTCACGTATTTTCTCATAGTATTCATATTTCAGGTTCAATACAAATAAACATAACACATATACTTTCTTATTGTATAAATTTTGCATTTTTATTCTTTTTTTATAATTATATCAACCAATTACCTAATATTTGGTTCATTATATTTTATGTATTTTTAATTTTTTTTGATATATATACATTTTGTAATATGAATGTAATTTATTATATTTTTAGCCAAGCATTATTATTCTTATCTGTGTTATTCTATTATTATCCATTGTTGACAACAAATATTAAAGATAAAATAAATATTATATTTTTACTTGTAATATTAATAATGATTTTATTCTTAAATGAAAAATACAATTGTGAAAAAATGATGTCTATTTATCCACATTTTCCTTACCACATTTTAATTGAAATAATTGGTATATTTTTATTTTATATTATTTGTAGTACTTTTTATAAACTATAAATTTGACGTATAATAATCTTTTTTGTAACTTGTGAAATAAGAAAAGGTGTAAAATTCTTATTATTATATAATTATAATATAAATAATGTCAGGCGGATTTAATTTTATGGATTTTAATTCTTTCTTAGAATTAGCAAGTCAAAATATAATGTGCGATCAAGAATGTCAAAAACGTAAAACTTCTGACCAACTTAAGCAAGATTATTTAAATGCACAAACTAATTTAATTACTGCACCTGTTCAAGTTGAAGAAACAAAAAAAAAATATGTTGCTTTCACACAAGGCGAAACTGCATATAATCAATTACAAACGTCAGAAATTAATCAAAAAGCTAATTCTATTTCTATGGATTATCAAAAAATATTTGATGAAGAACTAGACAAAATAAAATCCCAAATTCAAGGTTATAATGGATTATTAATAAATTTTAAAAATGTGGTTGAACTATATATTAAATATAAAAAAGAAAACATTTTATTATTTAAAGAATTAAAAGATGAAACATCGGATGTGTTAACAAACGAAAGGAAAACATTTTATGAAGACCAAGGTATAGATAATTTAAAATTTATATATTATTATATTTTACTCACTATTTATGTGATATGTGTTATATGTTTTTTTGCGTTTTCGCTTATTTATCAAACGTCTTATAATTGGAAAATTAAGTTGGCATTTTTTATGGCTTTTATTATTCTCCCTTTTGTTTCAACTTATATACTTGATTTTGTTATTGGACTAGTATATTTTATATATAGGTTGTTACCTAAAAATGTAAGATTAACTATTTAAAATATTATTTACTTTTATTATTTTATTATTTTGATTTTTCTATAAGAATATCTGTATTTTTGTTTTTGTTTTTATTGTTTGTTAATTCTATTTTTTCTAATGCGTATTGACCACAAGGACCACAATGGTCTTCATTTGATAAATCTATTTTATGGTTTATTACAGAGTTACAATTCTCTATTCTCCATCTACCAACAGGTTTAGGTATTTCTTTTGGTAGTAAATATTTTATTATAGTTGTTATGTATTTCATTATATATAATAACTATTACAGTATTTAAGTATTTTAGATAAAAGGCATCTGAAATATAAAAATGTGTAAAATAAATAATGGTGGGTATCAAAATTATTACCAGTATTATTCTTTTTCAACAATAATTTCCTTAGAAATATTACTAATAATTTTATTTTCTTTTTCAAAATAATTTTCACCTTTACCTCCCATAGATTCAATTACAATAGTATTATACTTATCTGATACTTTTGATTCACTTTTGTTACAATCCGGATATTTTTTCTTATATTGTGATATTAATCTCATATTTTTATCAGTTATTTTTTTTATTGCAGTACGTACCTTTTTATTATGTTGGTCTTGTTTTTCCCATAAATCTTCATCTTTTACATATAATACTTCTCTCTTTTTGTCAGTACAATGAATCGGTCTTTGAGTAACATCAAGTGCTTTTAAATTTTTTATAATAATATTAGAAATACCATCTACATAACCAAGTTCTCCAACTTTCTCTAAATCAGATAATTGTAACTGAATAGATTCTACAAATTCCATTATATTCATAGCATTTTTACACGTTTCGTTCAGAAAGAATTGCAAGTTAAAAGATTTATTATGCGAGTTTGTATTATTTGTAGTATTGTGTGTTCCATTTTTAACTACCTCCATTAAAACATTTTTTAATTCAATGTTATCTTTTATTAGCATCATAATAAGGTGTTTGTCACTAGGTTCACACGATAAATTATCTTCACTATAAACATCTATATTATCTGAATTACATTTTTGTTTATGTCTCCATAAACCAGAGTTATCTTTATATTTTTTATTGCATTTTTTACATATAAATTCAGAGCAGAATTTGGGCAGAATTTCATTGCTAAACATTGCTAAACAATGCTTCTTACTGTTTAAATGGTCATTGTAACTACTTTTTTTACACGTACCATAGTCACATTTTTCACAATAAAAACGAGGGCAGAATTTGGGCAGAATTTCATTGCTAAACATTGCTATATATAAGCAATATAAATTCTGCTCAAATGTATATTAAATATTTTAAAATATTTTTACAATAACAAAGTGAAAATTATTATTTTGGTAACGACACGTTAAAAATCATTTATGGTCACAGAAGATATTTTTTCGGGGAAAGTATTTCCATTTTTGAAAAATGGACATTTATAAATGTCCAAAAATGAAAACCTCGTAGACTTTTGGGAAAAAATAAAATATATTCCAACAATTTGATTTGATGGAATATATTTTTACCTTCGTAAAAATTAAAAAGTGTAATTCAATAAAAATATGATATGAATTAATAATATTTTATATTTTTATTTATATATTGTATATTTCTTCTTCCTCTTCTTCCTCGGGTTGAATAAATCTTATACCTAGCCAACCTTTATCTGTATAGTGACCAAATTTCTTTTCCATATAATTAAATAACTCTTCACCCTTTGGCATTTTTCTTGCACCTTGTTCTTGTTGAAACCATATCTTAAATTCTTCCGAAATTCCTCTTTTATTAATTCTATCTTTTTTATTGCCTGTTTTTTCTATTCTATTATTCACAAACGCTGCAATATGGTCCTGTCCATTTCTATATTTCATTGAAGCTTTATTAACTGTTTCACAATTTTCTACCATACCATCCGTTTCAAATGCACGTTTTACTAACATACTAGCAAATACAGGCGCAAATGAAGGTAACTTATCTTTCAAATCTTTATCTTTTACATAAACATAAGGCGTGTCATCTGTATGTTCTTCGCCTTCATCTACAAATTTTGCTAAGAAATCACATTTTCTAATACGTCTCCATGTACCATCATCATTGCTATCTATGTCAAATAAATTATTCGTACATACGACTAAATTGAATTGAGGTTCAAATATCTCTGACTCCGAATATAATCCTCTCGCCTGAATCGGATCGCCACCAGTTAATTCTTTCATTATACCTTCATTTAGTTTCACACCTTTTGTAGGCTCTTGCATTACAGCATATCTCTTACCTTTTAACTTTAACACTTCATCTGATGTACCACCAATCAAACCTCTCTTTTCAGTAACAAGAGTAATTGGAACTGTACCCTTGTATTCTCCCAAGGTTAACGACATTAAATCCGCAATAATAGATTTACCATTACTTCCACTACCGTGATACACATTAAATGTCTGATTCTTATTTGCACCGATTAAACACGACGCAAAATGATCCCACATATATTTATTTAAATCTGCTATTGGAAACAATGTCGTCATAAATGCAGTTATTTGGTTTGCAATTTCTTGCATTTCTTGGTTATCTTCTTCAAATGGTGTATAATTTATTCTTGTAGTAATGGTAATGTAATCTTCAGGATATCCTTCTCTAAATACCTTATTTTTAAAATCAATTACACCATTATTAAAACATAATAAGTGTTTGTTTGTATCCATACTTTTAATAAATTCTCCATCATAAAAGATTTCTGCTGCTTCACGCATAATATTATTTTTATCATTCGTTTTTTTACATTTAAATTTTATATCAATAATATCCTTTACTTTTTTTTGTAAAAATGATTTTCTATCATCATCATTTTGATATTCGAATAATTCACCTTGAATTTGGTCTGCTTTATTTGAAAACAAATCGTACATATCTTTTGATATCTTTTCTCTCAAACTCAAGCCTTTATCTAAATACCATCGATGATTTTTAAATACATACCAAATACCTTTTTTATCATAACTAACACATACATATTTATCTTTATACATTTGTTTCAATACAACTGCTAAATCATATTCTGTACAAGTTTCTATAGCTGCATCAATATAATAATTAATTGTTTCTTTTTTAATTTTTTCATATTCTTCAAAATTTTCTTTTCGTGCCCAATACATTATCGAACGTTTGGTTACACCTTCTTTGGAATTGTTGAAATATTTTTTCCATTGGTGAAATAAATCTGGTATCGAACTATATTCAAAGTCACTTGCTTTACTTCGCAGTAACACCCAAGATATGAATAATTTTTCATCTGTGTGTTTTAAAGCAAATGCTACTTGCCTATTTAATAGATGTGAACCTGGATTATAATATTTTTCTGGTAATATTTGACTAAAACTATGTGCTTCTTTTGCTTCAAAATTACCTTGTTTGTCAAAATATTTTAACATATTGTTTACTGCTCTATCTAACATTTCTTTATCTGTTATGTCATTAATCGAAATATATTCATCATCTTCTATTCTATCTTCATCTTCATCTTCAATTAATAAATTTATCTTTGTTTTACTTACCGGTTTTTTTATTTTTTTTGTTTTGTTTTCTAAGTTTTTTTTATATTTATCGATTATTTTTGGATTCATCTCAAATTTTGGATTTTTTTCATATTGCACAGATAGTTTCTCAAAATTATTTTTTAAATCAAATTCATATACCTTCTTTTCATCCATCATAAACTCACCATCTGCAGAATCATAAGTAATAATAAAATATTGACTCAACTCGTATGCCTCATTATTCGGTTTTCTCGAACCAAATAACTGCCAATTTGTTGTACCTTTACTTATACCTTCATCTAAAACTGAGTCCCAATTATTTAACAGAGGTAAATCCCACACTTCCGGCAATTTTTCCATCATTTTATCACGAATCATCGTTTGAATAGTATGATCAATCTGAATACCAACTATCATATGAATACCATCTTTAGTTATTGATTTATCTAGCAATCTATTTACATTAGGTTTTTCAAAAATAAATATATTAAATGGCTTATTTTCTTCAAATATATAGTATTCCTTAAGTTCTTCTAAGTATAAAAGTATCATATCTTGAATATGTTCCTTTGTGTGTTGTCTTGATTCTACATCATAACTATATCTAAAATCAAAATCAACTGCCATCGGACCTCCTTCATCTAATTGTCTTTCCGTTAGATATTCCCTTCTTTTTTTCTCAAAGATACTTTCATAATATAATTTATAAAATTGTTCCTTATCTTCTTTCGGTATAATATAAGACCCAGGATAAATATTTGACTCTTTATCCGGTATTCTTGTATGTGTACATATTTGTCCTTTTTCATTCTTAGCAGAATGCTTTGCAAGAAACTCGTTTAGATCTTTATATCGTGACGTTGAAGTCATTTTGGTATTCATTATTGATATAATATAACAACATTTTTCTATTTCATTTTTTTTTAAATTTTAAACATAAATATTAACGGTTATATTCTTTCTTTACACTTAGAATTAGTGATATTATTAGTATTTATTATAGTAATGGTAATATATATATGTCTAATGATACGATTAATCCAACATTTATTTTGATTAGAGAAAAGGTTAGTGAAATTATTGTATTAAAAGAAGATGATATTGAATTAATTAAATTATTATCTAAAAATGAATTAATTGAAATTATTAAAATTATGAATATAATTATAGATAATTTTTGTGGAATATTTATAACTAATAAATGAATATATTATAACCATAAATTACTATATAAACGGTTTAAATATAAAATTAAATAATTTATAGGACAATGACTTCCATTATTTCAAAAGATACCATAAATAGATTAATCAAAGATGTTAAGGATATTATAAAGAATCCTCTTATTGAAAATGGTATATATTATATACACGATGATGAAGATATGATGAGAGGATATGCGCTTATCATTGGTCCTGCTGATACACCTTATTTTGGTGGTTATTATTTTTTTGAATTAAATTATCCTTTAGATTATCCACACAGTCCACCAAAAGTCAAATATTATACTAATGGTAATAGGATTCGTTTCAATCCGAATTTATATACTTGTGGTAAAGTGTGTATTTCACTTTTAAATACGTGGAGAGGCGATCAGTGGACTTCTTGCCAATCCATTTCAACTGTTTTATTAACTTTATGTACGTTATTGTGTAGTAATTCATTATTAAATGAACCGGGTGTTAGTAAAACACATATAGATATTTTACCGTATGATGAAATAATACAATATTCTAATTTAGATATTGCTGTATGTGATATAATAAATAAAAAAGGTAGTGTACATATGGCTTTTTTTGATAATTTTTCCCATTTTATAAAAGAGAATTTTCTTAAAAATTACGATAAATTCATTGAGTTTGCTGAACTAAAAAATAATGAATTCAATAATGAATCAAAAATTTTTACGACAAGGTTATATTCTATGATTGTAGAAATAAATTATAATAATGTAATTCAAAAATTAAAAAAAATAAAAAATGAGTTATTTATAGAATGATTTTAATTTATTTATTTAAAAGAAAATTGAAATAAATAAATAATGTAAAACTATAGTATATATACTAAAATGCATTTCTGTTCTAAATGTTCTAATATGTATTACATTCGTATTAATAGTGATGACCCAAATAAACTTGTATATTATTGTCGTCAATGTGGTAACGAAGATAAATTATTAGCGGTAGAAAATGTTTGTGTCTCTAAAACACAAATTAAAAAGAGTGACCAGTCTTTTGTCCATATTGTAAATAAATTCACTAAATTAGACCCTACATTACCTCGTGTTAATAATATATTATGTCCTAATCCTGATTGTACAACAAATACTAAAAATAAAGAAAGAGAAATTATATATATCAGGTATGATGACACTAATATGAAATATATATATTTATGTTCCGATTGTGATACTGTTTGGAAAACTAGTGAACCAGTATAAATATAAAATAAGTTGATTTATTAATTTATTATAAAAATTATGTAAGTAGTAATATACCCAGGTTTATTTAATTTTATTTTTTTTAATATAAAATAAAATTGAACAAATTATATTTAAAGTTTCTTTAGTTAATATAGATAACAATGAGTGATAACGAAAGTGATTATTATTCTGAAGCAGAATCTGGAAGTAATGATTCTGATATTGAAGAAATAGATATTAATAAAGTAAAAACACCATTAGCGATTGTTTCCAATAATATCGAAACATTTGATGATTCTGAGGTTGAAGAGTCTGAATCCGAATCTGATAGTGATAGTGAAGTTTCAGATGATGATAATCAAACCGGAGGTGCAGATGATTTAGAATATTCAGATGAAGAAAAAGATAAAGATATTGAATTAGATGAAGACGGAGAACCTATTGAAAAAGTCGCACCTTCTAAGCAATCAAAAACTAAAAAAATACCTGAAATCCCTACTGGATTTGATGATGACGACGATGACGATGAATATGATGAAAGTTATTTGCAAAAATTTGATTCAGAAATTACTAAAAGTTATGTAAATAATTTTCACCCAGAATGTCTTATTCATAATTATGATGAAATAGCGAAATTAACTAAAATTGTAAAAAATGAAGATAATATTATTGTTGACCCATATCATAGAACAATTCCCTTCTTAACAAAATATGAAAAAGCTAGAATTCTTGGTCAAAGGGCAAAACAAATTGAAACAGGTGCTAAACCCTTAGTGAAGGTTCCTGAAAATATTATTGATGGGTATATTATTGCTGAGCTTGAATTAAGAGAGAAAAAGATTCCATTTATCATAAAACGTCCGCTACCAAGTGGGGCTTGCGAATATTGGAACATTAGAGACTTAGAAATTGTTGGATTTTAATATATATTGTAAAGTAACTTAAAGAAAATCATTTGCTATATTTTATTTTTTTCCCAAAAGTCTACGAGGTTTTCATTTTTGGACATTTATAAATGTCCATTTTCGAAAAATGAAAATACTTTACCCTTTTTTGATTCCTTCTGTTACCATAAATGAATTTTATCATCTGAACACCAAAAAATAAATTTACAATTTGTTATGATAAAAAATTTATTATTTTTTGAAAAAAGTATTTAGCAACTTTTTGTGTTAGCTATATATAAGAAAATGGTGACAGAAAGTTGCTCAAAAGTTGCTTCGAAATTCTTTTGTGATATTTGTAACTATAATACGTCTAAAAAAAGTAGTTATGATAAACATTTGGTTACTAGTAAACACCTTGAGCGAACAAAAAACGGCATTTTTGGTGACAAATGTGACTCAAAAGTTGCTATAAGTTATTGTTGTAAAAATTGTAATAAAAAATATTACTCGAGAAATGGGATTTGGAAACATAAAAAGATATGCCAAAATATAAATGATACAACCGAAGAACCTATCGGACAAACAGAATGTACAAACGATAAAGATAAATTAATTGATTATTTAATTCAGGAACATAGTGAACTTAAAAACTTAATTTTAGAGATTGTTAAAAAGGATACTGTTACTAATAATAATAATAATAATACTATTAATTCACATAACAAATCCTTTAATTTGCAATTCTTTTTGAATGAAACGTGTAAAGATGCAATGAATATTATGGATTTTGTAGAATCTATCCAATTACAATTATCTGATTTAGAGAAAGTTGGAGAACTCGGATATGTAGAAGGTATTTCTAATATAATTATTAAAAACCTTAAAGGATTAGATGTTACACAACGTCCCATTCATTGTACTGATAAAAAGAGAGAAGTGTTATATGTAAAAGATGAAGATTTGTGGCAGAAAGAAGATGAACAAAATAAAACAGTTCGCACTGCAATTAAGAAAATTACAGATAAAAATATGCGATTAATACCACAATATAAGAAAAAACATCCAGATTGTAACAAAAGTGAGTCAAAAATATCTGATAAATACAATACTATTGTTGTTGAATCTATGGGAGGTAAAGGTGAGAATTATTTTGAAAAAGAAAATAAAATTATTAGTAATATTTCGAAACAAGTGATAGTTGAAAAAGAAAAAGAATTATTTAACTAAGGAATACTAATTATTTATAATAAAATTAAATAACCAAATTTTTGAATTGATTTATTTTTTCATCATTATTAATACTATTTTCTTCTAAAATTTCTTTTATTTTTTGTTTCAAAATATCAAGTTGATATTTTGTGTAATCAATTTCTACCGTTTCTAAACCATCATATTCACTAATAAAATAATAATTTTCATATTTTTTAGGAATTTTTTCAATTTTTGTAGTACTACATTTTTTATCATCAAAATCATCACCTAAATCATTATAGATTTGAATTAATATAGGATCACTTCGTCTGCGACACTTATTATTATTATTCATTTTTCTTAATGCATATAATTCCTTAGCTTTATTACTAATCGCCCACTTACCATAACAATCATTATATAATACTTCTATTTCTTCTTCATTATCAGTTTCTTGAGAAATCATTGATTATATAAGATTATAAATATGTTTTTATACCTTTTAATAATAAATGAATAAAATAATTAAAAAAATTGATACGAATTTTATACATAATACATTTCAATATAAATAAAATAAAATGAATTCTTACGACCAACAATATTCTTGTATATCCAAAGCATTAACTTATAAACAATTAAATTCTCCTAGGATTAAAGAATATACATTTAGAAATTATACTTGTTTTGATACTTTTGTTACACTTCCAAATAAAAAAAAATTATGGGAAAAATGGTTGGTTTATATTCCTACTTGGGAAACTAAACGTCATTGTATATTTTATAATAAAAAAAATAGAATTTTAAATAGAATTTTAGTTAATAATTTCTAAAATATTATAGATCAAATTATCTTTAAGAACTAATGAATACAAATACTTAACCAGTATTAACAAATTTTATATTTTTTATTTTTTGCTATCACAGAACCTGGTATATTTGTTTTTGTTATATTTTTAACCTGTGTATATACAATAGTTACATTTTTAAGACTTTTTAGATTATTGGTATTACTTTTACATAGTACTGCACCAGTAGAAACTATATATCTAATATTTTTTTTATCAAAGTCCGTCGGTATCTTACAAACGATATGACAAGATGAAAATTTATCTGCGTGAAACCATAAATCATCCGGGTCCGCATTATCAATAGTACTGAAATTATCTTCCTTATCTTCACCGATATACACTGTTATTTCTCTCTTTAATGCTGGTACGAATATTTGTTGCTCTTTCATTTTTATTAATATTATTAGAAAAAATGAATATTTAAAAAAATAAATCAATTTTATTAAATAAATGATATTAAATAGGTAGTTATATATATAATTATGGACTCTATTTTATATGACAAAATTATTGATACAATTAAATCATCCATTAATCATTCAAATCCTTTTATGAAATCCAATATTTTAATCAAAAGAGTATCTATTATTATATTTATATCAAGTGGTTTTACATTTTTAAATTATTTTATGTTGAAAAATATTATTAAAAACCAGTCAGAAATGAATAACAACCTCAAAAAAATGAAAAATACTATTTTATGTAAAACATTTAACACTGTTATAAATAGAGATAGAGATGTTTATAAAAATAAAATTTCAAGAGGTACTTCTACTTTAGATTTGTTGAGTGATGATAATATAGATAATAATATAGCTAAAAACGATTCAGAATATGATTTATTAGATAAATGTTATTAATGTAAAGAAAAATATAAATTAATTATTATTTTAATTCATATATAAATATATAATAAATAATTTATATATGAATTCAATAATGGTTTCTATTGGTAATATATGTAATATATTATTTAATGCATTATATAATAATATAAAAATGTGCATAAATCCCAATATGGTATATGAGGAAGAATTAGATATAGAATTTCACGGTATTACTAGTAAAAGAAGTATATAAAAATATACTTATTTATTTTTATTCATTTTTTTACTTTTAATTTTATTTTTATATGTGTTATATTTTTTAATTTTATATTTTTTCAAGTTATAAGTTTTTTTACCATTTCGCAACTTTTTCTTACCCCCTTGTCTTCTCATTTTTTTTGTTATTTGAGTATTAGGTATGGATATATTAGTTCTTATTTGGCCAAGTAATTCATTTGCTTCATTATTTTGTATACCTACCTTATTCATATTATATAAAAATTGTTCTTCATCTTTTTCATCACGACTTGTTGCATATCCCCGTATTTTTGTAGCAGAAATTGCATCATCTGGTCTCTCTACAACAAATAGTTCAAAATTAATTGGATATAGATTAGATTTATCAAAATTATTGATAGGTTGTTTTAAAAATAAATAATCATTTTTTCTATCTTCTCCAATAACAAGAATTACTTTTAAATCTGGTCTAGGATAACCATATAATTTATATAAAATATATTTTAATTTGCCTATAACAGGATTTGTACTTGAAAATTCAGTATCTATCTCATCATTCATACAAATTATTTCAAAATTTAAATTATTAATTTTATTTTCATCATTTGGATATTTTTGAATACTATTTTTTTTTGCTGTTTCAAGGACATAGTTATACAATAATTGTCTTTTTTCTTCACATTCAATAGGATTTTTTTCAGAGTCCACTGTAGCAGATAATATAATATTAATTTGGTTTACATTTTCTTTTATTGCCAAGTCTATCATATTTTCAATTAAATAAAGATGTCCTGGAGTAGGTGGGTTCATTCTAGCTATGGTAAATATGATTGTATTTTCTAAATTCATTATATAACTCTTTATATTATATTTATTATATTTTTATAAGGCAATATGTAAAATAATAATTATACATATTGTAATACAAAAAAGAAGCTAAAACTCAATAATACTATCGTCAAAATTAATTTGTTCATTTTCATTAATTAAATTTATATTATTTGTTTTTTCACTGAATAATTTATCAAAATATTCTTTATGTTTTTTTGCATCCTGATATCCATCATCAAATAACTCTAATAAATTATTTTTTGATAGTGAAAAGAATTCACTGATTTTTTTAAATTTCTGTATACGTTTCGAAAAATTATTAATATTTTTATTATTTTCTAATTCATTCCACATTCCAGGTGTGATATGAAGAATAAGATTATCATTAATTAAATATGGATAATTACAAAATCCTCCATCATATGTATACATATTATGATACTTATTTGTCAATCCTCCAGTTAGTAATGGAATATGTGAACTTGCCATACAACAATTAATAGCATCTTCTAAGTTTTCAAAATCCGCAAAAATATTGGTAGATGGTAGAAAATTTTTAATAGTAGTTACACCAATAAATAATCGTCTAAAATCAAATTCATCATCTTTATAGGTAGATAATAACTTATACTTTAAAATATATTCTAATTCAGGTATAGATTTGGCTTTTTTAATGTTAGAATCTAGTAAATTATATACAAAATCCATAGTATTACCTTTATAACACATAAATAAACTATTCCAAGAACCGGCTGATGCTCCAGAATAAATACATTGGTCAATATTATATTTTTCTTTAATATAGGTTAATATACCTAATAAATAAAAGCCTTTAAAACCTCCAGGGGATATTGTTATTAATTTTTTATCTTGTAAAAAAATATTATCATTAAAAAATTTGTTTGAGTTATTATTGCAATAATTGTTATTATTTTTAAGTGAAATAATGCATTGTGTATTTTTATTTAAATTATTATTCATTAATAACTTATTTCGTTTTAAATATACATATTTTGATAATGCTGTACCTTTATATATAATACTAATATATAAAATCCAAATATAGAATAAATATATATTCATTATATAATTATTACATTATAATTTATTTATACGATATTTTAATTATAACTATATAATAGTTTAAAAATTATTTAAATTATTATGTAAAATGAAAGTAGCATTGTGTTTTATAATAAGTTATGAACATATATTAAATAAAGAAGAAATATGGAAAGAATGGATTGAACCGAATAAAGATTTGATAAATGTTTATTTCTATTATAAAGACTTACGCAAAATTCAATCAGAATGGATATTACAACATACTATCCCACCACATTATATACACGAGACTAGCTATTATCACGTAATACCTGCATATTTATCATTAATGAATTTTGCTGCTCTACACGATTCAAATAACCAATGGTTTTGTATGTTGACAGATTCGTGTTGTCCGATTATCTCACCTAAAAAGTTCAGATATCTTTTTTATAATTATTATAATAGAAGTATTATAAGCTGGAAAAAACCGTGGTGGAACATAGAGTTTCATAAAAGAGCAAATCTTGCATTATTACCAGAAGATTTGCGTTTAGCTAATGATCCTTGGTTTGTTATGAAGAGAGAAAATTTATCGCAATGTTTATATTTTGTAAATAATCAACAAAAAACGACGCAAACTATATGTAGTGGAGGGTTAGCGAATGAAAGTTTATTTGCAATTATAATGCATATTTATAATCAATTAGATTTAAAATTAAATTCAAAAAATAAAAGTAAAGAGAAGGTAATATCAGCTGTTACCCATATTACGGATTGGTCACGCACTACAAGTCCAACAAGTCCACATTTATTTAAAGAAGCAAATGAATTAGATATAAAATTTATAAATAAATCATTAGAAACAGAGAAATATGCTATGTTTATTCGCAAAATCGCACCGGAATTTCCAAATACTATTTTGAGAGAATATATTTATGAGCACTCTAAAGAAAAAGATGACCAACTCCAATTAGTCGAACCTAAATTATTCAGGTATAATAGATTTAAACAATACTTATTTTTATCCTTTTATTATGGTGTCCCAATAATTATTATATCATTTTTATTAAATATATTAGCAAATTTTTATAAATTGAAGTAAAAATATTTATATATTATATAAAATGCCTAATTATTATTTATTACCTTATTATTTTATTCAAAATAATAATATAGTTAATGAAATATTATATAATTTATTTAGTAATGAAATTATGTCAAGAACAAAAATAACAGCATTTACAACTTCGTGTAAATTTACACAACTCAGATATATGATACTTTTTATATATGAAAAAATTATAAATAATAGTATAATTGAAATCTATAATAATAGATATACTAATAATATAAATTATTCAAATTTGTTAAATGATATTGCATTGATAATAAATAAAATTATGAGTTTAAAAGATGTACCAGAATATAAAATTATCATAGCAAATGAAATATATCCTAGTTATATTAATAACCAGTTAATACCAGCAGAAAATTATAATACATTTTATAATTACGTACAAAGCAAAAATCCATTAAACAATATTTATACAAATGTATGTTTATGTATATATAAATTTTTTGAATCAAGTTTTTATATAATACATTATTTTACTATCATTATTGAAAATAATAATGGAAATTTAAATTTTTATATAAACTCTGCTTATGGTTCAGATAATGTATGTATTCCTCAATATACAACTCAAATTAATATAAATGAATTAAATGCATTCTTTAATGTGTTTAATAATATAGATAGTAATAGAAATGAATTTAATTATTTGTTCTCCAAATATTTTGGTAAAGGAGGATTACCACAAGTATATTCACAAGATCAAATAGACGAAAACAAAAAATTAAAATTTTCCACTATATCACCACAACAAGGATTACAAGAAGAAATTTCCTCTTTTTCAAATAATGTAAAAATTGGAATTATTAATAATTATGATGATTATATAATTAATATTATGAAATTCATTCCTAATTTGTATATATCAAACTTTATTAAAGGTGGTAAACTTAGGAGGAATAAAAGCCAAAAATTTAATAAAACCAAAAGGCCAAAAAAAAGTAAAAAAACAAAAAGAATGAAACGACCTAAAAGTAATAAAATGCGATAAAAGTTTGAAATACTAAATGCTGTAACTTTTTGTAATATATATTAAATTATTTGTAGTTTTTATTTAAATATATCTTATATTATTCTATATAATGGACGAAGTAACTAGTCTTAAAGAAGAAATAATTGGTCTTAAAAATAAAGTATTGGAATTAGAAGAAAAATTGAAAAAATATACCGCACCTGCTAGAAGTAAAGTTTATTATGAGGCACATAAGGATGAATTGTTAGAAAAAATGAAAAAATATAAACAGACACCAGAACAAATAAAAGAGAGAAATAGAAAAGCATATTTGAAAAGAAAAGAAAAATTAGAAATGGGAAAAACATCAATTTAATATATTTTACGTAAATTATATTAAACATATAATCTTTAGTAATATTATAGAAATGCCAACGATGAGGTTAAAATATGATTTTGAAATGTTGACAAATATTTGCGATGAAGGTGGTGTTACATTGTTGGAAGATTATAGAAATAAATATGTGACCAGAGATACACGTATTATAGGTAAATGTATTTTGTGTGATAATAATTTTGATAAAAGTTTAAATAAATTACATAAACAACGTAATTTTGGTTGTAAAACTTGTGCAAAAATAATCAAATTTGAAAAAATTAAAAATACAATGGTAGAGAAATATGGCGTACCATATGCAGCGCAGTCTCAGCTATGTATGGATAAAATGAAGGAAACTACATTTAAAAAATATGGTGTTGAATATGGTAACCAAAGTGAAGAAGTAAAAGAAAAAACTAGAAAAACAAATCTTAAAAAATATGGTTTTGAATACGGCTTACAATCGGAAGAAGTAAAAGAAAAAAGGCGAGTTTCAAATTTAGAAAATTATGGCTTTGAAAATCCACTGCAAAGAGAAGATATAAAAGAAAAAATCAGAAAAACAAATTTAGAAAAATATGGTGTTGAATATGGTCTACAATCAGAAGAAGTGAAAGAAAAAATAAAGATTACTAATTTAGAAAAGTATGGTTTCGAATATGGTTTTCAAAATGAAGAAGTGAAGGAAAAAATAAGGAAAACAAATTTAGAAAAGTATGGTGTTGAAAATCCACTACAAAGAGCAGACGTAAAAGAAAAAATTAGGGAAACGAATCTAGACAAATATGGTGTTGAAAGTCCACTACAAAATCCAGAAATAATGGAAAAAAATAGTAAAATGTCTTACTACTTGAAAGACTATAAACTTCCTTCAGGTACTATAATTAAAATTCAGGGATATGAACATTATGCTTTAGATGAGTTACTTCAACAAGAAAATATAAATGAAAATAACATTGTAACTGGATGTCAAAATGTTCCATCTATCTGGTATAATGACTCATTAGGAAAAAAACATAGACACTTTGTAGATATTTATCTTCCTTTAGAAAACAAATGTATTGAAGTAAAATCTACTTGGACATTTCAAAAACAAAAAGATATTGTTTTTCGAAAATTAAATGCTGCTAAAGAATTAGGTTATTTTTATGAAATCTGGGTATATGATAATAAGGGTAATAAAACAGAAATTTATAAATAAAATTTTATGTTACCATAAACGCATTTAACATTTCCATCTATTTCCACATAAAATGCAATTTACGTAACAACTCATGGGCTCGTCTGCAGACCTTGTTTGCATTTGATAATATGTACATTGGTTACCTTTACATTTACGACAAGTAAAAGTATCGGTCGCAGCAGAAATTTTAGTTTCAAATTTGTTCTTATCACGTTTCGTCTTAGTCTCAATAAGATCTTTCCATTTTTCAGGCGATAGTTCTTGATGTGTCATAAAAGCAACAACGTGAGGTTTAATAGAGCCATCATTTATTTGTTCGATAACATTTTGATTTAAATTAATAACAATACTGCGTACACGGTCTAAATAAATTTGTACAAAATATTTATTATCCCATTTTTTAATAACTTTTCTTTGTTCTGCTTCTTTTAGAGTGTAATTAAAAATCCCCTTTTCTAAATTATTACTATTTTTCTCTATTTTGAGAATATCATTAAATTTCTTTCTAATATTCGCACGAAATAATTCAGGATTTTCAATTTTACGTGAAGACATTTTAATTAATTTAAGTATCAAATTTATATTTAAATTAATATCAATTTTATTTTAAAATAGGCAAGATATCGATAACTGCAAATATCTTAATTCATTTATGGTTCACTATCACTATAATCATATGATTCTTCACTTAATTCTGATCCTATATCTTCAATAACAATCATTCCATCATCAGCATCAGCTTCTTCTTCGGTATCATCCTCTTCATCATCATTTAATGAAGCTTCCGATTCTGAATTAGAATTCTCTTCTGTATCACTACTATCTACCACAAAACCATCTTTTAAGTACCCTTGTTTTGTTTTTTTTTCTTTAGGTACATTGGCAAGTTCATCTTCTTCTTCTTCATCTTCAATTGCAGCTACTGCTAGGTCTTCAAACCCACCAAATAACTTCTCATATATTTTGCTCCATAATGGAATGGATAAATCTACATATACTTTGTTACCATTATCACTTTTAATAGATGCTAATATAGCACAACTACCAAAAAATAACTTGTTATCAAGTGGTGGAGGAAAATCGTACTTATTTTCACTATTTGCCCGACCATCGGTTTTAGCATAAACGTGTATAAAATACTTTTTACCGTCATATTTTGCATTCCATTCTACTTGTCTAATAAAATCATCAGCTTTTTTAAATCCACATTTTTTATATAATTCTTCTTCCTTAAACTCTTTTATGGATAGACTTTTTAATGTTCCTATTTTTTCTACGATTATAATATTTAACGGTTGTGACATAATTATTTATAATTAATTTAATAGGTTTAAATAGTTTACACAATATTAATTATAAATAATTATGAGGATATACATTAAAGATTATAATTTAAAGAATATGCATAACATTATACCTTTATTTAATAATTCAAGTAAGTTTGATATACTTGAAACGGAATGTAGAGAGATATATTCAAAAGAAGGAATATATATTATAACTATACATAATAATATTGAAAAGTTAAATATATGTGATGGAGAAATTATAACAATGGAAAATTACTATAATAATACTACTCTATTAATAGATAATTCTATTATAATGAAAGAAAATGTACATCAAATACCAGTAGAACATATTTTGCACAAATTAACAAGATATTTTGTTTGTACCAATCAAAATTCACCAATTAAACTGGTACTAGAATATAGTAATGATAATGTCAATATTAAGGATAACAAGTTTAATAATAATGATATTCCATTACCATTTAATTTCTATTTCGAGACTAAAAATGAAATAGACCTAAATAATGAATCTATTAAAAAAGAAATAATTGTGTTTTTATCACTACTAAACTAATATTTTATTATAGTATGTTATATTGGGCTATTCAAATTACATTGATATCAATAATTTTAATTTTTTTAATTCATCATTTAATACATTTTTTTAAATCCACATTAACTGTGCCAAAAATAAAAGATTTAGTCAATAGTCCTACACAAAAATACGAAACTATGTATAATATTATCAAACATTCCCAAACGAATGATAATAATAACGATAATTTGTCCATTAATAATGAAGAATATACAATGATCGATTTGTTACCCAAGCAAGAGGAAAAAACGATGAAGAGTGAATTAAAAAATTTTCTTAAAAAACAATTAAATAGTTCTAGTTCTACAATTAACAATCAAGTGTTAGATATTTCTACTATTAATTCTATGAATACTTATTCGTATTCAGAATACAAGTAATTATGGTTTAAGAATATTTTCCACATTTATTATTATGTGATGTTATAAGTTTAATATATAATATTTTTTTCTTGTTATATAAATATAATGATAGAAAAAAATATATTTCAGTCTTGGCATACAACTGAGTTACACCATGCTATTCAAGAAAAAATAAATTATTATAAAAAAATTAATCCAGAATATACATATCATTTATATAAAGATGAGGATATGGATAATTTTGTTAATGAGAATTTTAAGGGAGAAATTGCAGAATGCTATAATAAATTAAATATTATAGTAGCAAAAGTAGATTTTTGGAGATATTTAGTTTTATATAAATACGGAGGGGTATATTTAGATATGGATTCAAGTATTGAAAAACCTTTAAAAGAATTGATTAATGATACAGATGAAGCGATAATAACAGCAGAAGGTAACCCAGGTAAATATGTACAATGGGGATTAATATTTGCAAAAGATCATCCAATCCTTAAAAAAACAATAGAATTTGTTGTTCATAATATAAAAAATAATATGTATCCGAATGATATACTTAAAATGACAGGACCAAATGTATATTCAATGGCAATAAATCAAGTTCATATGGAGTTATTTGGTAAATTAATAAATCATAGCAGTATTAATAAAAATACAGATAATACATTCAAAACAAATAATATTTCATATCGATTATATGGTGTAGATTATAATGAATATTTTTGTTTTAAACATAATCTTACACACTTATT
>Ga0214919_10002341_pt1 | contig 29937 bp, 21 predicted proteins | sample LL1503_MetaG_FD_177994 | JGI IMG/M metagenome (GOLD analysis project Ga0214919, IMG submission 177994) | Freshwater microbial communities from Lake Lanier, Atlanta, Georgia, United States - LL-1503 | ecosystem: Environmental > Aquatic > Freshwater > Lake | place: USA: Georgia | collected... | reverse complement strand
TTATCATTTTGTTTAAAACAATCAATCATAAATGTTTTAAGAAATATTAATTCATTATGATTGTTTTTTTTATCTTCTATAAATGCTTTAAATTCTTCTAATTTTTTTTTTTTAAATTTGTTATTTTTAAGCTCTTCATTATATTTAGAATCATTTACACCCCATAATATAGTTTTACAATGTTCTTTAACAATTTCATCTGCTTTTTTTTCATTTTTATTACTTTTTATATCTTCTATTTTATCTATAATATTTCTAATTTGTTCATTTACAGAAATCCAATCATTATTTTCATTATTCAAAATACCTAATAATTTTTCTAATTCTTTTAATTCTCTATACAATTCTTTTCTATAATATTCTTTATTTTCCATTTTTTTATCATCAGTATTAAGACATTTATATAAACCTTCAATTCTTTTAATAATGATGTCTAAAAACTCTAATGATGTGTGTTCTTGTATTCCCTTTTTATCTGTATCAATACCAATTATTTTTTCTATTTCTTGATATTGCAGTTCTCTTGTTTTTGCCATCATATCACTTTCAAAATGTGGATAATAGTGACCTTTTCTATTTTTATAATTATCTGTTTTAATGGGCTCAGGATCAACTTTTGTAAAATTGGTTACATATTTTTGTTTATACTGTTCCAATATTTTTTCATTATCTTTATCTGTATTATCAAATAAATGTGATGTTATAATATCACCATCATTATTTTGAAACTCATCATATATTTTGGCAAATTCTATATTCATAAATTGTAAAAAAGCTAAATATTGTTTTGTATTTGTATCTAGATTAAAAATTGTTTTACGGTCTGCAGTAACTTCATAAATAGGATTTATTATCTTATTTTTATAACCTTGAATAACACCTTCATTAAATTTAATGTTTGTTAAATACTGTAGTATAGATTGTTTTGCATTTTGTTCTGCTTTAGTGAAATTCATAATTACAAATTATTTACAAATTACTTTCTATATATTACAAATATAAAAATAGAATAATAATAACTAAAAATAAAAACTAATAAAATGTTCCAGCCCAAATATACATCATTTCTAATTTTACTAAATATTATTTATTCATATTGCAATGGACTCTATTTTAATTCATTTCTAGAATCTTGTGTTCTAGTAACAAGTATAATATATCATCATAATCTAATAGAAAATTTTAGAAACTATGATATAATAGTTGCAAATAGTGTAATTTTATATTATTTTTATCTATATTCTTATCATATATCATCTGAATATTATGCTCTTTTACCTGCAATGTTTTATATATTAGCGATTAAATCATATATCTCTGGTAAAATATATGATGATGCTATACAACACGGATATTTGCATATATATGGTGTAATTGCTAATATATTATTAATAAATTTACGAAGGAATCAATGGTTCCCTTAAGCTACCTCCTTTGGTGATAGAGATTTTCTAAATAAATATTTATAATGTGTTTATAATGTGTTTTTAATTTATAAATCTTTATAATTCTATAAAAAATTAAAATATTATATATAGTAATAAACAAAAAAACAAAAAAACAAAAAAATAAAAAATAAAAAATAAAAAATAAAAAATAAAATGGTAGATACTTTAGCATCTTCTGATTCGCAATCATCATGGTTATCATTTTTTACAGCTCTATGTGTAATAGAAGCATTTATGCTAATAAATTTTAGATTATTTCCCAATTTTTGGGGCAATATGATAAATATATGGTATGATAAATTTGGTCTAGTAGCCATTATGCTAGATATGTTAATTGTTCTAATTGGATTCTGGATAACTCAAAAATTATATAGTTATTTTTTCGGAACATCTAAAATGTCACTATGGCAATTTATATTATTGTTTCTTTGCGTTCAAATTATCCATGATTTACTATTCTATTTTATTATATTGAAAAATAGTCCTAAAGGTTCAAATGGTATATTTGATTTAATTAATAGTTATGGTAAGAAACATGGATTTTATACAATATTAGGAGATAGTTTAATGGTAGTATTATCATTGTGTTTAGCTTGGTTGTTTCTAAATAATAATGTAAGTTTTTCTACTTATATAATATGTATTTTATTAAGTTTATATATAATTGGTTATTTATTATATATGAGGTGGAATTAAAAATTAGTAAATAAAATTTTTTTTCATAAATAAATCTATAAAACAAATTGTCTGTCTAATCTCATAGGTTTATATTTTCTAATCCAATCTTCATTTTTTTCATTGTAATAATCATAAAAAAGTTTATTAAATTCTTTTGGCAATGCATCTTTATTATCAATAAAATAAATTTGCCTTTCTATTGTATATACATAATTATCAGATAAATCTTTACTAGCTTTTATAAATTGTCTAACAAATGATTCTGGATACATATCATTAAATAAATCTATTTCTTCTCCTTCTTTAAAATTTTTTAATTCATTAAAGAAATTTTCTAATATATGTGAATCTATTCCTAAATAGCCTTTTCCTACTATATAGAATTCACGAGATTGACTATTCTGGACAGGTTTATAAAATATGAATTCTTTAAAATTTGCATATGCTATATATATTAAATTTAATATAATTGGTTCATCAATAGGTGTTAATATTTTATAAACCATCGAACCGCCTTTTGGTAAAATTTGTAATATTGTTAATAAAGATGCAAAAGCCACTTTTTCATATCCTGCACATTTATTAGGTAACCCACAGTCACTTGTAATGAGTTCAACACCACTCATTGCTCTCACAACTTTTTCATAATAATTAATATTTGATATTTTTGTAATATCCCCAGAACCATCTTCACCCCAATCCCATCTTTCTTTATGTCTCTTTATTATACCAAAATCGTCACCAAATGCAGTGCCTTTATTTATCCTACCAGTAGATTTTAAGCTTTGAGCTTTCCATTCAAAAGCATCATATTTAGTTTTAGTAGATACATAATTATTAATACAATTAATAAATGTTCCAGGAGCTTCACAAATATGAAATGACTTAAATGTTCCTTTTCTTTGTGTAGGTATTAAATTGCAATCTGTAATTATTTCATACATTTTAAGCCATGCTTGTGAAATATTAAAATCGCCTAATAGTTTTTGAATTTTTTTATCTAGATGTATTTTTTCTTTATCATGTTTATGTTTATAATAACGAAATTGCTTATTGGCTTCAAACCATTTTAAATTTTGCATATTTTCATCTGGTGCATCAAAATCACGACGACTATCTATTAGTTTATTAGTTTGTTCTATACGATTATTAATAATATCTAATTCTGGTATTAAATTTAATTTATTATTGTATTGAACATTGGAATTAGCTTTATGTGTTTTAGTTTTATGTGTTTTAGTTTTACTGGTTTTCTTTAAGAAATATAGTGAATTATCATTAAATAATTTAGATAATCTAAAATTACTTGAACTATTTTTTGATTTTTTTAATGTTTTTTTATTTTTTTTATTTGATGTAATTTTTAATGATATGTTTTGTTTTATTTTAAGTGTGAAAGGCGTTTTAAATTTATATATAATAGGTTCATGTAATCCGTATGCTTCATGTAATATTTTCTTACCAAATTTATCTTGAAAAACAGGATTAGAAAATTTATCTATATAGGGTATATCATATTTTTTACAATAAAATATTGCATTTGTTATTTGTTCTTGTGTAGGTACTTTAATAGATTCTAAATCTTCATTAGACATATTCATATATTTTAATAATTTATTCATATATATATCTTGTTTTAAATAACGTTCTTCATTAAATATTCTAATTTCATTATATATTGCATCATTTAATTTAGTATCTAGTAATCCAATAATATTTTTATTATTTATTTCTAATTTAGGATTAATTAATTTAGTAATATAAAATTTTTTTCTTATTTCTGGGTCATAAATATTAAAATCACTTGTACCGTTTGGATATATTTTTTCAATAGAATTTAAAATATCAATTAATTTATTATATTCATTATTACTAATTCCTTTGTATCCTTTAAATATAGCTTGTGTACCAGTTTTTTTATATAAATTTGAAATTTCAGGATAATATAAATAATGTTCTTTAAAATATTGTGATAATATCAAATATATATCTGCAAATTGTTTGCATTCAATACTACCTAAATTTAATATAAAAGAACCATCTATTTGTGTATATTTAAGTCCTATTAATGCACCAATAAAAATATTAGGTAAATTTACATAATTATCTGGTATTCCATATTCAAAATTAAATATATTATATATAACAATTTTATTATTATTAGTTATATAATTAATATTTTCAAATGATAATTTATATAAATTTTCTTTAAAATTAATTATTTCTATATCATAAATTTTTTTAATTGAATTAATATAGTTTATCCATTTTATATATATATTTTTATTTTTTTCTACTATAAAATTTGGTATTACAATATTTATTTTATTTATTTTATAATTATTTAATTTAATAAATTCAATAGGTGTAATTTGTAATCCAAATAATAATATATTATCATTTTTATTAATATTTAATAATTTATATTTATTAAATATTTCAACATAATTATAATAATAATTACTTAATGGAATATAATTAGTAATTACATAATTTTTATTTATTTTTTTAAATACGTTACTTATTATATATATATTATCATTAGAAATTAATAAATAATCATATAAAATATTACTTACTAATTCATATTTTTTTTTATATTCTATATTGTTTTTAATATGTAATTCAGTTAGTTTATACGTTTTATTTATATAATTTAAATAATTAATACCAGCAATATTAATATTTATATTATAAAATAATTTATCATTAGTTGTTGTAGTAATTTTATATAAATTATTTATATTTCCACCAACCATTAGTGTATTTATTTCTTTTATAATAAATGTATTTGTTGGATATTCTTTATTTTTTGTAAAATAAGGTTTTGTATTAATATCTATTCTTTTCATTTGTAAGTTTGATAATATAGGATATTTTTTAATATCATTTAAATCATTATATGATGATATAAATATAGTATTATCATCTAAATAAGTATTATAAAAATATATTTTTTCTTTATTTTTTTTATTAAAATTTATGAAAAATGATAATTCTGAATGTGTAACATTATGTCTTTGGAATAATTGACCTTTATTTACAAATTTTAAATTAGAATTTACAATAAAATATGTATCACGAATACCAGATATAAAATCAGTTGTTTTTTGACAATTATTATTTTTAAATATATATAAAAACCATACTCTAAATGTATTAGATTCTTCGTGAAAATATTTAATTGTTAAAATACTTGTAAATATACAATTTGAATTAAATAAATCTAGAATAGGTGGAGGATTTTTTAATTCAAATTCTATTGTTTTATTTCCATCATTATCTATGTTTTTAAGTAATTTAGTTTCTTCGGTATCTGAAATTATAAATCTAGTAGAACATAAAGTTTGATTATTTGATATAGCACATCTACAAAATAATAGATTAGATATTATATTCCAGTTTATTAAAAAATTACATGATTTATTGCTATCTTTAGGAATTAAAATATTAGAGGTTTCATATAAAAATGGTGTTAATGGTCTTATTTTATTATATTTTTTTTCACTATAAAATCCAAAAACATATTGTCTCATTTTTCTATCATTTTTTAATATTAAGTTTTTTAATTTTAATCTAATATTATCATTATTTAAACCTATAAAAAAATCTTCTGGTAAAAATGTTTTAGCAAATTCAAGTTCATTTGGATTTGTATTAAAAAAATCTATTAACTTATCTAAATTTAAATTTAATTTAGAATCATTTAATATTTCTTTACTTTTAATTAAAATTTCATCACCATATTGAATTGCATTACATTGTTCTCTAATTTTATCATCTATATTTAGGTCTTTATTATCTTTAATTTCTTCATATTTATCATTTTCATTATCATATTCTTCATTAAAGTAAGATTCAGCTGTTTCAAATTGACCCTCTAATTTATTTTTACATTCATCTAATCCTTTAATTCTTAATTTTAATGTATCAAAAAATTCTTCATCATTTTTTTCAGAAATAGGATTACCTAAAAAATTCTGTTTTTCAAAATCAATATAAGGTTTTTCATTTTGTGAATATAAATCTTCTAAATAATTAGGATATATTTCTTTTGTATCACTTGTTAATTGATGGTAACCATCATTTATTAAATCATTTAGATATAATTTTTTATATTTATCTACTATTTCTTGCATAGCAGCTTTTGTATTTTCATCATTATTATATTCATCTGGTAAATGACAGTCAATAATGGGACCTTTATTCTCATCTAATTCTTTACTAACTTTATTTACAGTTGTATTAAAAAAAAGTTTAAATTTATTGTATATAGTGTCTTCATTTTTATTTTTAGGTTTTAATTTTAATTTATCACTAAATGATAATTTATAAGTATCAAGATTTAATATTGTAGGTTCTGTAGAATCCTCAAGTTTTTTAATAAAATCTTTAATACCATCAGAAGGTTTATATTTATTATTATGTATAGTTTTTTTTCTAGATATTCGAGATGACATTTATTAATTGTATTTTTCTATTATAAAGTAATATAATAAATTAAATATAAAATACAGAATACAGAATATATAATAAAAAATAAAAAATATAATAAATAATAAATCATAAATTTTATAGAACTGAGAGGCTTCAGCCCCTCGAGCTCCTTTTAACGAAGGAACCAAGGTTCCCTCGAGCTCCCTCCTTTTTCATAACTAAATTGTTACATATATTATATAAATCATTCCTGAACTGAGAGGCTAAAGCCCCTCTAGAGTTTTGGCGCGGCTTTTTCTAAAAGCTGCTTTTTGGAAAAACTTAAAAAATATACAAAAAATTGAAAAAATATTTTTATTATTTACATTTATAAAAACCTGATACGATTTGTAAATTTGAAAAAATGACAACAATCATAAAAGTACCAAATAACTTTGTAAAACAAGTACAAGAGTTTTTGGCAGATCTGCAAGACCAGGAACAAAAGAAACATAAGGAAGCCATTGAAAAACAGGAATCCCTAAATTTTGCCAAGAAGGAACAGAACCAAAAAGAACCAAACCAAGTTTTCTATGACCCACCAATTGATTCTGATGATGTAACCGTAATTCTTGCAGCCTGCTTGAAGTTAGGTATCCGCATGGAGTGGATGAGTAATCCAAAGAATTTGAAACAGTTTTGTAAATACGATTTCTTCCACAGAGGAGTTTGGGCGGAATCTGTTTCTTATTCTAGTATTGAGGTGTTACTTCTCAGTATTAAGGAAGCCATTGATAAAATAATGAGATATTCTGGCATTACTTATATAGCGATTGATAGAGATGAGACTGATAGCAAGTATCAGGATATATTATTTGGAATGAAGTGTGAAGAATTCCTTGATACAATAATAGAAGGGTGTAGTTTATTGACGATGGACGAGTTCTCATGGTTGAGAAAAAACCAGCACGCACTCTTTGCATTTCAGAAAATTAAAGAGATGTGCCCAAACATTTGTATAGATGAGTGTTGTTGTAAGCATGATAAACCAGAACTCCTTAAGAAAATTAAGGAATTTATTGCAAACTGTAGATGCAATGGCCCTTGTTCATGCGGTGATAAAATTCCTCTACCTTCGTATTATTCAACAAATTATTAGTCTGTATATTATGTATAGTATGTAGTGTGTTTAATATATATATATGTGTAATATTTTTTTTATATTTTAACTCTTTACTGATTCAAAACAAAAGTTAGTTTTTAGTATTTTATATATTTATCATTACTAATAAACATTGTAAAATGCCATATTATCATTTGATTATTATTTATTATCTATATTATTTATTATCTATATTACTAGTTATATAAATGTGTTAAATACTGAGAGGCTTTAGCCTCTCTAGAGTTTTGGCGCGGCTTTTTCTAAAAGCTGCTCTCTAGAGTTTTGGCGCGGCTTTTTCTAAAAGCTGCACTAAAAGCTGCACTAGAATTGTAAATCTGGCATATCTGGACTAACTTGCCATATCATATAAGCAACTCTTGCAGGTATTTTACGTTTTGAACCTGGACTATCAGTTTCAATTGTTCTTGTAGGTTTAAATTTATTATAGTAATCTATAAGATCTAGATTATGAGTAGTTAATGATAAATATGTAATACCCAATTTCTTATGGTTGCGTTTTGCATCAGCTAAAATCATTCTCATTAAACGTGATCCTTCACCAGTTCCGGGTTTTGAACATAATTTATGAATAAATATGAATCCTCCATCTTTTTTATATTTTTTAGTACCTATATAAGCAATTATTTCATTATTGTCATGAACATAGATAGTTCGATAATGATTATCTTTATTAAGAGATGCAGTATCTTTTCTAAGAGAAATATTAACTTTATATCGCTTTCCAGTATGGGTTTTACCTTGACACAATTTTGGTGAATTTGCAATTAAAGATTTAAAATGATTATATGATTGATCATCTGTAACTTCTGAAGTAATATAATTATTTATAGTATTTTTCTTTGTTCTTTTAATAGTTGTATCTAGAATACCATTATTATTTGTAAGCATTTTTTGAATATTTTTGAATTTTTTATATACAATATATTATATTATGAAAATATTATAATATTATATTATTATAAGTAATAATAAAACAAATAATAACATAAATTTTTCAAATTAAAAAGAATGAAACAAACAAATTTATATTATGTATTAGTTGCATGTTTAGTAATAATAAGTGTTCTTATAACAATATTATTAATGTCTAGTCATAATAAATATCAATATCAAGATATGGAAAAATCTACAAATATTAAAAACCAATATTCTAATTATCCTAATTACCATAATTATCCTAATTATCCTAATTATCCTAATTATCCTAATTATAGAGATGTTGATTATTCTTATGGTTATGATGGTTATTGGTTCCAGCCAAGTAGATGGTGGAATAACTTATGGAATACTAGAAATGACCGACGATATTATGATAGACAAGATGGTTTGAATATAAATAATAGATATAATTTTATACAACAACAACCTGTCCAGCAATCACATCCTAACCAGCAATCACATCCTAAACAACAATTACAATCTACACAACCACCAATACAATCTACACAACAACCTATGCAACAACCAAAAATAGAACTTGTTAAACCAGAATTTGGATCAGATTTTCCATTTCCAACATTGTCTTCATCTACAAATAGTATGCCCGAAGAAATAGCAATATCGCCTATACATTCTATGCATGTTAAAAATGATATTCATTCTATATCTAATTTTGCATCTACACCTATATATGCCGACCCAAATAATTTTAATTATAAAGGTCCTGATTCTAAAAATGAAAAACCATACCCAATTGATATGATGGCATCTGAATCAATTTATTTACAACCAAATACAGTAGCAAATGAAATAATTATACCACCTATAGTAATGGAGCATCCAAATCCTATGTAAATTTTTATAAATTATAAAAAACAAAATTATTAAACTTAAAGATTATTTAGAATGTATAATCACTATATAAAAATTCATCTAATCATAATTTAATTTATTCAATAATTATAAATCAATAAAATGGAAAAAATATTACCAGCTTTACGTAGAATTAATCCATATATTAAACAATTTGATGTATCTATGAGTGATGGATTACAATCAATACCGAAAAAATATACTCTATCAGAAAAAAAAACAATTCTACATAATATAATAGATACTTATAAACCAAATTCTTTAGAAATTGGATCTATTATTTCACCAAGATTAGTTCCACAAATGAAACATTCATATGAATTATATAAATATGCTAATGATTTTTATAATCCTATTGAAAAAAATGCAAATTCAGATCATAATAAAATACATAATAAAATACATACTAACACATCTCATAATAAATGTAAATTTTATTTATCAGTTCCACCTACAAAACAGTATTTAAATACTGCAAAAACTTTAAATATAAAAAATATATCATTAATAACATCTATTTCAGATGATTATCAAAAAAAATATTTTAAACAATCAATACAAAAAACAAAAGAAATTATAAGAGATACTTTAAAAGAACCAAACACATTTGATAATGTAAAATTATATGTAAAATGCATTACAAATTGCCCAATTAAAGGAAAACAAGATAACGAACATATTATAAATCAATTATATGAATATTTGCATATAGATGGTATTACTGAGGTATGTTTAAGTGATACTTGTGGTAATATTAGATATAGTGATTTTAAACATATAATTGATTATTTAGGTATTGATATGAATTATAAATTAGATAAATTGAGCCTTCATTTACATTGTAATGATGAAAAAAAGCATTATACAACTGATAAAATTATTGAATATGCTATATATAATAATATATATAAATTTGATGTTTCTAGTTTTGAATATATGTATTTTAGTAATGGTAATATAAATATAGATGCACAGTCATTTAACAATAATTTAACATACGATAGATTATATGAAGGTATGTATAATTTATCATTTAATTATTTATAACTATTTATAACTATTTATAATTTAACATTGCTTTAAGAAAAAAATATATTTTTAATTATTATTTTTATTACCTTCAGGTATAAGTTTTATCATTTTAGTTTTTTTATCTTTCTTTATTTTTAGATTCTGTGTAATCCATTTTTTTTTAGTAATCCATTTCTTTTTTGATTTATTTAAATATAAAGGTTCATAAAGACCTGTAGATTTCCAATTTTTTAAATATTTTTTATATTCTTCACCCTTATTATTAATATTAATTATATAATATCCTTTATTATTTTTAAATATGGAAGAACCATCCTTCCAAGTTCCATAATCAATATTTCCTACTTTCATTTTATATTTATTATATTGAAAAATAGGCTTTTTAAATTTTGAAAGATCTAACAAAGAAAATATATTTAATTAATATTATTATATATAATAATTATATATAATTATTTATAATTTATTCTAAATATTTTTTATACATTTTCAAATTTTTTTCCTTTTCAATCTTATAATCTATAATTGGTTTAATATATTTAACTCTTCCAGAACTTCCACTACCAATATATTTTTCACATACTTCATTCCATTTATGTAAATCGCGCGGTGCAACATCCGCCAATTCAGGCATCCATTTTTTAATATATTCTCCATTTTTATCGAATTGCGAGCTTTGTATCCATGGGTTCATAATAGTTTGTTCTAGAGGTCGAGATGTAGTTCCACTAGAATTTGCACCGCTCACTTGCCATCCAAAATTATTTTGAGCCGGATCATAATCATATAAATTAATTGCAAAATATCGTTCGCCCTTTTTCCAATCAACATGTAGCAGACGGCAGAGAAAATTGGCTACTATAAGGCGACCTCTATTATGCATATATCCAGTAGTATTAATTTCGCGCATACAAGCATCCACCACAGGAAATCCCGTTTCACCATTACACCATTTTTGAAAATTGGCTTTACTGGTTGCAGTTTCTTCCCATTTTATTTTACGATATTTAGGATTTAATGCCGATTCACTATATATTTCTGGATGGAAATGAGAAAGATTATAAAAAAAATCCCTCCAGAATAGTTGTCTGATTAATCCATCATCGCCTTTAGCTCCCAATTTAGAGTGCATAGCCCAATAAACTTCTCTAATACTAACACAACCAAATTTATTAAAAGGAGATAAATGCGTAGTTTTATAAGTCAACATATCTCTTTCATCATTATAATCATTCCAATTCTTAATTCTATTTAATATTGCTAGACCATTAGTGCGACCTCCCTTTTCTGGTAATTTATCATTAATCTTTGGACCCATAATACCATATTTACCATTAGGTTCCATTACATCAGAAATAGAAATTGCAGTCATATCTTTATTTTTAAAATTTAGTATTAATTTGCCAATAACAGATACTTTATTTAGATAATCCTTGTAATTATTTGCAACGATTTTTTTAATATCTTTTTTAGCAGATGCTCTCCAAAATGGTGTGAATTTAGTGTATGGCTTTCCAGAACCATTTAAAACAGTTCCAATAGGGTTAAGACAAATATCATCAAGATTTAAAATACTTATAGAATTCTTTTTACATAATTTATCTATATCTTCGTATCTTTCTCTGCTATATTTTGTATAATCCATATTAAAAGAAACTGTTTTTAAATTTATTGATGATTTTGCAAATAGTTTTATAAGTGTATCTAGAAAAGCAATTTCAGAATCTACATAATATATGTATAATTGGCTATTATTATTACTGGCTTTCATTATTTGTGTATTTAAGTCACTTAATGATTCGCAGAGAAATTGGACACAATTATCACTTCTATATGGATTTTGCACCTTAGTGATTTGCTTTTTATTAAATATGAAAACAGGTATTACAATATCATGAGTTTTACAGGCTTCAATAAGTGATGCATTATCTTCTAGACGATAATCACGCCTAAATATATGAATGCAATATGTAGCCTTTTTATTTTCTGTCATTTTATAGTTTTTTATATAATAATTTTTTATATAATAATTTTTATGTTTCTAGATATATATTCTTTATATATTTAATAATTTTATATTTAATAATTTTATATTTAACATATTTCAATATAAGAAAAATCAAAAAAACAAAAAAATCAAAAACAAAAAAATAAAAAACAAAAAAATCAAAAGTCAAAAACCAAATATCTATTATGAGTGGCTAGTAGGTAAAGGTACTCCTGCTTCTTCATAGCAAGAACGATCGAATTTACTCATGTCTTCAACCTCAGTACTATAGACAACAAAAACATTGAAATCTTTTAAATATTTGAAAACATATTTTGCAATATCGTTTATCATCAAGTAAATTTGTTTGCTCCACATTCTAAATGGAAATTTAGTTATATATCTTTTATAGCCTTTTGTAGGTAGCTTTAATAACTCTGGACAAACCAAATAAAATTGAAATATGTAAGTTTCATAACTTCTCAAAGTTTCTAAAGAAATAAAACCATCACTTTTTAATGCCGCAATAAATTCCCTAATAAATTTAACAAGTTTTATAGGGAAAGAGTTAATTACAGGATCATCACCAATATCTATCAGCCGTACAAGACTTTTTTCAGACCCATCTCCAGAGTTAGGTTTATCAGTTCTAGTACGATAATCATACTTTCTATATGTGAAATCTTCATCTATTAATTTCTGCCACATTTTAGCAAGTTTTGGTAATTCAGAAAAATTACCAGTAATAATATTGGAACGACGTTCTCTATAATTTGTATAAAAACCATGTATCGATTTTGAATAAGAATGTACTTCCTTTTGGATATCGGTATTTGGACTTTTTTTTAAACCATATAGAGATTCAGTGGCAGATTCAGTGTCAGATTCAGTGGCAGGTTTGGTGTCGGGTTTATAAGAACCTTGATTAGTTTTTGAAAACAGATTAAAACACATTTTTATTTGATTCACAAAGTATTGCAAAATACAATCTTACGGGCAAATGAAAATAGTAATATATTTACTATTTATATAATTTTCAATTTTTGTCATAAAAATAAAAAATCCTAAAAAATCCTAAAAAATCCTAAAAAATCCAAAATCCAAAAAAAAATACTACTCAGGTGGTCTAAATTTTAATGTTGATAAAGATAAACTGCTAAATAATTTACTATCATTGTTTTTCACTTCTGTAATATTATTTTTTATAATATTTGATTTATACTTTGTATATTTATTATTCATATCTAAAGAAAAAAGGTTTTTAATTTTAGGATAACATTTTTTGATATCGCAAAATGCAATAATATCTAATTGAGATTCAGTGATAATTTCAAACATACTTGTTCTTTTTAAATTTTTATGTTTATCTTTATCAATTAAACTATTTTTTTTTAAAAACTCTTCAATTACACATATAAGAATGCTTAAATTTAATAGAAATTTATTAACTATAATATCATTTGACCTAAAAAATTGTACTATTGATTTTATTATAATAGATGTATCAATACTTTGATTTAATATATTATTAAAAAAAATATTTATATCTTCTTTAATTTTTTGTTTATTTATATTGATATTATTAGTTTCATTTATAAAATTTAATAATGTTTTATTTAATCCTTCAATATCATAATTAATCAATGAAAACCAAAATTCATTAGTTAATTCTATACTAGTATTTTGAAAACAAATTCCACAGTCATATACTACAATTTGAACAATATTAGTGTCTTTATTTTGTCTAACTTTCCAATTTTTACAATGTAAATCTCCATGTAAAAAATTATCTACTAATAACATTTGATAAAAAAAGCACATAAAATTAATAGTAGTTTGATATTTTTGCATATCTTTTAAATTTTCAAATGATTCTCCATCAATGTATTCACTAATAAGTAAATCATTAGATTGATAAAGAATTTTAGGAAACACAATATAATTAGCACTATCTTTGAAATTTTCTTGAAATATTTTGCAATTATTAGCTTCATTATTAAAATCGCATTGCAAATTAATATCTGTTAGAAAATCATCTATATTAAAATATAGATTATAATAATTTCTTAAAAATGGTATTTTTTGTATTAGTTTAATAAATAATATAATTTCATATTGTTTTTCTAGATCTTCACTAATATTAGGATGCTTTACTTTAATTGCTATTTCTAAATTATCTGTTTTTCTTTTAGCATAATATACTTGACCTATACTACCAGATGCAATAACTTTAAAAGTTGATATATCTACATAATTATCTAGTTCTATACCATCCATTGAATTAGAAAATGTTTTTTTCGTATGTTCGATATCATGATAAGGACATTGTTCAAATATATCTTCAAAATATTTAATAAATTTTGATAGATTAATAGATTTATTTGAATCCGTATCTGTATTTGAAGACAAATTTGAAGACACATTTGAATCTGAATCTGAATTCGTATCTGTATTTGAATCCGTATCTGCAGTTTCTATTGAATTATTTTTATTGATATTTACAATACTAGATTTTAGCTTACTAATGTACCATTGAAAGAATTTAATATAAAGGCTTCCACAAGAAAAAATAATTTGCTTAAGTGACTCAAAATTTTCATTTTGTTTTATATCTTTATTTTTATCATTGTCAATATCAATATTATTATTATTATTATCATTATCATTATCACATTCACAATCAAATTCTTTAAAAATTATGTCTATATATTTTTTTATCTGATAAATATTGTTAATTTGATTATAAAGTCTTTTACAATATCCAAAACCAAAACCAAAACCAAAATCAAACATAACTAATATTTTCAATAATATTTTTATATAGTTTAATAAATATTATTTTTATATAGTTTATTCTATATGAAATCATTAAATTATAAACAAAAGAAAAACGTAAATATTTTTATTTTTTAATATATTTAAAAATAAATATCTTTATAATTTTAATTATATAAATATAAAAACATATCAACAACTAATAATTAATAATTAATAATTATTTATTTTTAAATTATTACAATGAACAATTTAACAGATTTAGTAAAAGATGTAACATATTTTTATATTAAATATTTTTATGAACAAGAACTTGAAAAAACAAAACAAAAGAAATTATTAGAAAATGAATTGCATAATTTAATAAATAATCTATATATTGAAAAATCACTTGATTTAAAAAAATATATAAGAGAAACATTAAAGGAAAATTTGAAAGATCAATATAGTTCTTTTTCTGTTGAAAATATTTTACTTGAAATGTTTGCAGATCCAGAATTATCAAAACATAGAGTTTTTTTAGAAATTATTAATTATCAAAATAGTTTATAGTTTATAATTTATAATTTATAATTCATATTTTTTATTTTATTTTTTTATATTTCTTAATAATTTTTAATTTCTTAATAATTTTTAATTTCTTAATAATTTTTAATTTCTTAATAATATATAGTGTCATATATTTTATAATAAAGGTATAAAGGAATAAAGGTATAAAAATGAAACATAGAAAAGTATATAGAAAACCTCAAAATAAAACTAAAAATAATACAACACATACAACAAATGCAACACATAAAACAAAAAAACTACATCGTAAAATATATAAAAAACCGATTACAATTATAAATAAAAATAAATCTACAAACTCAAAATGTGCGCCATTTATCCAACCAAAGAATATTTCTAATCCAAATAAATTTTCAAAATCTAATTTAAATATAATTGAATCGGCAACTGATGAAACTTGTTTTTCAATTGACGCTTTAAGAAAAATTGCAAACAAATGGAATTCTGGAAATACATCAAATCCCAGTATGCAGATTTCTTTTGATGATACAACAAGTGGTAAAGATTTATGGAATGAAATAAATAAAATGATGTCAAGCAAATGCACTACTGAAATATGTTGGATGAAACAGGATTTTATAAAAGATAGTCCTTTATCAAGAGAATTATTAAAAAATTTTAAACCGATGATGCCTAAAAAATGGAATACAAATCCTATTGAATGGCTAAATACTATTGATATTAGAGATGTAATGAATCAATATGAAATTAAATATCCAGAATTTGAATTTGTTGGACCAGTACCAATGGATTTTGATACTAAGCTTGGATTTGGTCAATGTGTTGTTGATGAATTATGCAAAGTTAAATTAAATAATCTAATGGCTAAAGGTGATACAAAATTGGGAGTTATATTTAATCTAGATAAACATACACAATCTGGTAGTCACTGGGTTGCAATGCATTGTGATGTAAAAGGCGGATATATTGGATATTGGGATAGTTATGGTATGAAACCTAGTCCAGAAATTGTTGTATTAATGGACAGACTTAAACAACAGGCAAAAGACTTGGGACATAATTTAGAAATCAAAATAAATAAAACTAGACATCAATATAAAAATAGCGAATGTGGAGTATATTGTATATATTTTATTACAAGTCTTCTAGATGGTAAAAGTTTTGAAGAAGTAGTAGAAAATATTATATCCGATGATGATATGAATGCAAAGAGAAAGGTATTTTTTAATAAAGATTCTTAAAGAGTTTTAGTTAAGACTTTTAGTTATTTTTTTTGTTTTTATTTTTTATTTTTAATTAAAAATTAATTATTAATTTTGATACAAAGGTATAAATTTCAAAAATATAAACTTCTTAATAAATATTAAATAATAAATAATAAATAATATAAAAACAATATCTAGAATATAATAATAATCTAATCATAATCTAATCATAATCTAATCATAATCTAATCATAATCTAAACAAAACAAAAACTAAATAAAATGTCTATGTCTGGTGATAGTATTGATAAACTCTATTATTCTCAAAATAATTTAGATAATACTTTTAAACAGGTTTCTGAAGAAATTAACCGTCGTACTAATAAAGATATTTCTAATAATATGTCTTATAAAAAATCTTTTCAATCTATGGCTAAAATGGTTTATGATAAATGCCCACCTCAAGAACGTAACTTACAAAGCATTAATACAAAATTAATTGATAAAACTGTTATTTATTTTCACGGTAAAATATTTGAAAAAAACGTAAATAATCCAACTGAAAAACAAGCAAATCAATCAATTCGAAATTCTATTATTAGTCAAGCAGCATCTGCATCTACTAATAACCAAAAAGGGTTTTCAATGATGAAAGAAAATGATGATATTAAAGGTAAATATGCAGAAATTATGGCTAAACGTGATGCAATTACTAATGCTAATGGTTCTGGAAATCCAAATGATTATCTACCACAACCCGTTATTAAATCTAATAATTACGTTAAAAATGAGGTTTTTGTTAAAGGTTCTAATACTAATAATGATTCTAATTATAATTCACAATATTTACGTGTAGCAGATGAATCAAATCTTAACAAATCCATTTTACAATCATCATCACAATCAAATCAACCAAATCTTGATTTTTCAATAAATTATTTTAATTTAAATGAAGATTTAACTGATTCATTAACTGGAGCTGAAAATGTTGATAGTCCTCTTTATCAAAATATTGAAAAACTGCAAAAAATGGATAGTACAAATCCAATGTCTATGCTAGAAGATTATCAAAGACAAAGAAATAATCAAATACAATCATATAAAGATTTAGAAAAAAGGGAAAATATTACTGCAATGCAAACAATGCAAACAATCCAAAATTCAGGTCAATCAAAATCACCACAATTATCAATCGGAGGTTTATTAGATAATCAAAACAGTGTTTTTAATCGTAATAATACTGATGCAAAAACGAAAATAGATCAGACTCAAGTTGATCCTATGCAATTATTAAATTATGGAAAACAATTAACTGATAATTATATGGAAAGAATTGAAGAGCGAATTGTTAATAGTAATGAAGCACAACCCAATGCAAATTCACCAAATGATTTAGCTAAACTACAAGATGAATTGATTAAATTACAAAGAGACAATCAACCAAAATATATTGAAAAAGTTCATTATATTAATGTAAATAGTGTAGATCGTCTTTGGGAAAATAGTGCAGAAAGTCGATTTAGTTTTAAAGTTCAATTTAATCAAGGACCTGGATTTGATGGTGCTGCAATTAGTCAATTATATAAAATATTGTTAGTGTAGAATTAGTTAGCGCCATCTTACCAATGGATACAACAATTAATACTTTTGATACTCGAATTTATGGTGGTCTAATGAAATATCCATATTTGCTTCTACGTATAGATGAATTAGATGGTGTATTTAGAGGTACAAACAATTGGGCTGATAGGGCATTTTCTACTCTTTTATTTGATAAGGTATATTATACTAATACACTATCTACAGACTATATTACAGGAACTTCTAGCATTGTTAATTCGACACCTAAAACTACTTTTTATCCAGAATATTTGCGCGGATTTATGAAGTTTAATCCTGCATATTTTGAAAAGAAGAAATTTTATAATAATCCTTTAGCTAGTTTAAATAAATTAACTATTACAATTACCGACCCAAGGGGTAATCCTTTCAATACTCAAAATGATTTTTTGAGTATTAGCAATATTGGATTTACATCAAGTCTAAACACTGTATCTGGATTAGAATTAGCACCATCTCTTTCATTTCCTTATGTTAATCAATCAAGCTATAAAATGATTAAAGTTACTTCTAGTTCCACATTTTCAAATAGATTGTTTAGAGTTGGTGATAGATTATTATTTAAAGGATTTTCATCTAATATATCATTAGCTACAAATAATGGAGTATTCAATTCTTTTATAACTAAAACTGAAGGGCACGTTATTGTTAATTTGGATTTAGAAGATAATACTGCATCTGGTGGAAATAAATCTTTTATAACTAATCTTTATATTAGTCCTCCTGGCGAATATAGCGCTACCAGTAATACTGTATCTGGATACTATGATAATACTACATTAGATTTTACTAATGCTACATTTGGGTCAGTAATAAATATGGATTTACAATCACATTTATTATTCAGAATTGTCACCCGTGATCCAGATACATCTGGTGTAATGAAACCTATTAACGTCTACTAGCAGCTTTTAGTTAAAAGCCGCGCCAAAACTCTAGAGAGGCTAAAGCCTACCAGATAATTATAAAATTTATACAAAATTAAAAATATTAAAAAAATATTAAAAAAATATTAAAAAAATATTTAAAAAATATTAAAAAAATATTAAAAAAATATTAAAAAAAATATTATTAAATAATAATAAACATTAAATTTTTTCAAAACTTTATACTAAATTATATTAATTCATTTAATATCAATATTATTAAGAAATGACTAATAATCTTACTAAAAATAAAAAAAATAGTAAAACTATTAAAAACAATAAAGTTGATCATAAATTAAAAGGAGGAGCTTCTAAAAAATCTAGCAAATCTGATGATAAACTATTTATTTTTCCTTCCACGTATATTTCATTACAACCAAATACAGATATGAATTATAGAGAGGTTGGTGTTGTACATATCACGCAATCAGGAGCAATTAATATTATAAGAGGTTTAGGTACAGGTATTGCAAATATTTTTGGTAAAGGTGGATTTGACACTTCTATTTATGATATAGCTCGTAATAATGCATTGGAAAAAATTATGAGTAAAATAAATACAAATACTCAAAAAATATGCAATCTTAGAATGGATTTAGAAAATAACCCAGAATCTAGCTCATTTTTTATTCATTTATATGGATCACTTTTAGAAAAAAGACAATAAAATCATATTACATCTACTTAGTTATTTAATTTATTTTTTTTATATTTTTGCATAAATTCGCAATCTAATAATTCTTCTTTTGTAATATGTCTTTGCCAATACAACACATTATTTATATATATTACTTCATCATCTTCATCTTTTGCATATTTATTATCTGGAATCAATAGATATTCTACACAAAAATCTGGAGTAAGTATTTGTGTATGTAATATAGCCCATAATGAGAAATCCATAATATTTTCTTTCAAATATTCAATTGAATAGAAATTTTTATTTTTATATAAGTCTCCATCTCTTTTGAATTCTTCATTCATTTTTAATATTATAATTTAATATTATAAATTTTATATTTTTATATTTTTATATATAATTTTATAAACTTTTTTAATTAATTGAGTAAAATTTTAATTTAAAAAATATTTTTAATATAATATATAAATCATAATTAATATCCATCATATACTATTCATATACTATTTAAATAATTCAAAATGTCCAAATCATCAATCTATAATGATTTATTTTCAAGTAAAACTATTTTTACAAAAGAATTTATTGTAAGTGGTGAAAAACCATATATTATGAATTTTAATAAAGTACTTAGTATTCCATCTTTATTTGATAATATAACACTTTTAACTGAACATTTGATTAAAAATAACAATCTTGATTTTACCAAAATTTGCGCATCTAGTGTAAGTGCAATACCATATGCTACAAATGTTGCAACAAGTTTAGAAAAAGGTATATTATATATATCAGATTCTAGCAATGATAAAACTGAAAAAGATAATATAAAAGGAATGACTATTGAAGGTGGAATGAATATCGATGACCGGATTTTACTAATTGATACTATTGTAGGCAATGATTTTCATTTAAATAATATAATGCAAAAAATAAAAAAATACGGAGGAATTGTAGTTGGTGTAGTAATACTTTTTAATCAATGTGAAGGCGAATATGTTAATATTGTATCACAAAACGAAAAAATTATAACTGTATTAAATATTTATGAGATTTTCAATCATCTAGAAACTAATAATATGATTGAGCTTTTTTATTGCGAAAGAGTAAAATTCTATTGTGAAAAAGTTACAAAATTAAATATTAAGAAATTATTGGAAAATAATGATAAATCTGAAGAAGTTAAAGAAGATAAAGAAGAATATAAAAAAGAACCATTTGTAGGTCAATAAATTAAATTATTTTCATATATTTTTAATTTTTTTATTTATAATTTTATATATTTTTAATAAATAATAAATAATAAATAATAAATAATAAATAATAAATAATAAATAATAAATAATAAATAATAAATAATAAATAATATATATATATATATTATTTAATAAATAAAAATGAATAATTCTAAAAAAACAAAAGTACTAAAGATTAAGAAGACTAATAAATATAAAATAAAAAAAAATAGTATTAAAAATAAAAAAATGGTTGGTGGCAACTGTTTGATTTTAAGAATTAAAAAAGAATTAGAATATATTGAAAAATCAGAAAAATATGAATTTATAAAATTTGACAATGATAAATGCGAACTAGATTTAATACATAAATTAGATAAGGCAAATATTAAAATAAAATTAAACAACTACCCACTTCAAAATCCAATCATAATAATAAATGATTTAATTATGTCACAAAGAATTTTAGACCCATGGAATTTAAATGAAAGAAATAAAAATGATAAAGATTATCAGTTAAAACTACTATTAAGAAAAATTAATAAATATTTTCCTGATAATGTTAATAATAATAATAATAATAATAATATAAAATACAATAAAAAAGTATTAATATTATGTCATAATATGAAAGTTACAGGTACTTTTAAACCATTAAAATTAAAAAACTTTAGTAAATATTGTAATACAGATATTAATTTATTTGATGAATTATTTGGCAATTATAATTTAGATGGTATTCCAAAATTTGAAACTGTAGATATTATACCAGGTGGAACATATATAGAAGATGCATTTAGTAGAAGATTTATTGACAAACATATTAAAGAGTACGATTTATTAATGGTACCTGATTGTGCAGGTCCTTGGGAAAATTTAGTAAATAAAATAATACACAAAAAACATAATCCTTTTATAGTAGAAAGAGTATTAGAACTTCATGAAATAAATACAAATAAAACTAAATTAATTGAATTATGTTTAGATTTAACTAATATGGTAAAACCAGGAGGAATTATTCAATTTGGTAAATTTATATCTGAAACTCCTTGTACTATAAATGGTAAAGAATATAGTAAATTTTCAGAAGCATTAATTTCAGTTCTAGAAACTAATGGTTTTAAAACAGAAACAAAGACACTGGAAAAAAGAGGTCTGGGATTAAATGTTATTGCAGTAAAACCAAAAAATCTCTTATCTAATTAAATATATTTAATAATTTATTTTTTATAAAAATATAAAATTAAAAATTATTAGTTTAAAAAATAAATTTATTAAGATTATTATCTTATATAAAATTTATAAAGTAATATTTTATAAACTAAAATAATTTATAATAAAATAAATGACTTCATCTCATTCATTATCATCAGACAATATGTGTGAATCTATGTATGTAGTAAAACGAACAGGTGAAAGAGAAGAGGTTTCATTTGATAAATGCTATAAACGTATTCAAAAACTTTCTAAAGATTTAAAAATTAATCCAGCTGAAATTTCTAAATTAATTATTACTCAAATATTCGATGGTGTAGAAACATCTAAACTTGATGAACTTGCAGCAGAAATATGCGCAGCTAAAACTACTATTCATCCAGATTATGGAAAATTAGCATCTCGTATTATAATTAGCAATCATCATAAAAATACAAGTCCTAGTTATAGTGAAGTAGTTCAATTATTATGGGATAATAAAGACATTTTAGGTAATCATACACCTTTAGTTAATGAAAAACTTTATAAAATGGTAATAGCAAATAAAGATAAAATAAATACAACTTTAGATTATAATAATGATTTTACATATGATTATTTCGGTTTTAAAACCCTTGAAAGAGCATATCTAATGAGAATTAATAATAAAATTGTCGAGAGACCACAACATCTTCTAATGCGTGTATCTTTATCCATTCATAAGGATGATTTAAAAGAAGCATTAAAATCATATAAATTAATGTCAGAAGGTTATTTTACTCACGCTACACCAACTTTATTTAATATGGGCACACAAAGAGAGCAAGCATCTAGCTGTTTTTTGCTTACAGTTGATGAAGATAGCGTGGATGGTATTTATAAAACTATTTCAGATTGTGCAAAAATTAGTAAATATGCTGGTGGTATTGGTGTAGCATTTCATAAAATTAGAGCAAAAAATTCTAATATTAGAGGAACAAATGGACATAGTAATGGTATTGTTCCGATGTTGAAAGTTTTTAATGAAACTGCAAGATATATAAATCAATGTTTTACACCAGAAACAATTGTATATACAAAAAATGGGATAAAAAAAATGAAAGAAGTCACATGCGAAGACTATCTATTAACAAAAGATAGTTCATATAAAAAAGTATTAGGTATATCAGTAAATAATATAAATAAAGAAATATTAAAAATAAGAGCTAAATATAGTATTGAAGATGTTAATGTTACACCAGAACATGAAGTTTATGTTATTCAAGGACAACCTAAAATTACAAATTACAAATTTATTAAACGTAAATTAATTGATAAAATTATTGAGCCAAAATTTATATTAGCAAAAGATTTAACTGAAAATGATATGTTTGGATACCCAATTCCATCTTTTGTAAATGATATTTTAGAATATGATAATGATTATTGTCGTTTTTATGGTATTATGATAGGTGATGGTCATATTTATGTCAGGTCTGAAAATAGTAATGAATATGGTATATCTATGAATCTTGAAAGTAAAATTGATACAGTTAATTTTGTTAAAAGATATTTAGAAAGTAAAAATATTCATTATTGGACTTGTGAAGAGAATAATAAAAATACATTTTACATTAGATGGTCATCTCAATCTATTAATATTCCATATAATAAATTATATGATGATAATAAAAATAAGTTTATTCATGAATCATTTATTAATTTACCAAATGAAAAAACATTACATTTACTTAAAGGATTATTTGAAACTGATGGAGGAATTACACACGAAATACAATTTCATAATACTTCATATCAAGTTATTATGACATGTAGATATTTATTATTAAGAATAGGTGTTTTGTCTTCTGGACATATTAGTAATAATATTGGTAAAGGACATTTTATTACAAGACGCAATGGTAAAAAAGATTATATTGAACATAAAAAAATAGCATATATTCTTCGTATTCCAAAAGATAAACAATTAATTTCTATTTTTGGAGATAATATTAAATATTCAACTACATTAGGATATTTTAAACATGAAAATATTATTTGGTCAAGAATTAGAAGTATACAAAAATATACTTATGAAGGTGATGTATATGATTTCAATATGATGGATAATCATAATTATACAGTTGCAAGTTTGGGCTTAGTTCATAATAGTGGTAAAAGAAATGGTTCAATTGCATGCTATTTAGAGATTTGGCATTTAGACATTGAAGATTTTTTAAAGTTAAAACTTAATACTGGTATTGATGAAGAACGTGCTCGTGATTTATTTTATGCTGTTTGGATTTCTGACCTTTTTATGAATCGAGTTGAAGCAGATGCAGATTGGTCATTAATGTGCCCCGATAAATGTCCTAATCTTTATACTACCTATGGAAAAGAATTCGAAGAACTTTATGAAAAATATGAGAGGGAAGGTAGGGCTAACAAAGTAGTTAAAGCTCGTGTCATATGGGAAGCTATTTTAACTGCACAAATGGAAACAGGAACACCATATATAGGATATAAAGATGCTGTAAATATAAAAAATAATCAGAAAAATCTTGGAACTATTCAATGTAGCAATCTTTGTCACGAAATTTGCGAATATACATCACGTGAAGAAATTGCAGTATGTAATCTTGCAAGTGTCGCATTACCTAAATATATCGATTATAATAAAGAGATATGTAAAGACACAGGCAAAGAAATTAATAAACCATTTTTCAATTTTGAAAAAATGCGAGAAATAGTTAAACAAATTGTTAAAAATTTAAATAAAATAATTGATTATAATTACTATCCAGTAAAAGAAGCCGAGTATAGTAACCGGAGAAATCGCCCAGAAGGTATAGGTAATTCAGGATTGAGTAACATATTTGCTATGATGAAAATAGCATTTGATAGCGATGAAGCTCGCGCCCTAAATAGAGAGATTTTTGAAAATATGTATTATGCAGCCTTAGAGGCAAGTATGGAAGTTGCGCGCAAACGTAAGAAATATGTCCAAGAATACAAGCGTATTATAAAATTAGGTTCTACTGCAACTGGAGAATTAACAGAAGAAGATAAAAAACGTCTAGAAGAATTGAAAACTACTTATTTCATTATTGATGAAGAATTGAAACTACCTAATCAATATGCAGGAGCATATTCAACATTTGTTGGTAGCCCATTATCAGAAGGTAAATTTCAATTCGATCTTTGGAATGTAGAACCTAGTGAAAAAATGAAGCCTGAATGGGAAGCATTGCGCTCAGATATTCAAAAGCATGGTGTTCGTAATTCATTATTAATTGCTCTTATGCCAACAGCTAGTACTAGTCAGATTCTAGGATGGAATGAATGTATTGAACCATTTACTAATAATATATATACACGTAAGACTTTAGCAGGAACATTTATTGTTATAAATAAAGATTTGATATCTGATTTGCTAGAATTGGGTATTTGGAATCAGGTTATTAAAGATAAGATTATTTTAGCAGATGGTAGTGTTCAAGAAATAGCAGAAATACCTCAAAACATTCGTGATCGATATAAAACTGTTTGGGAAATGAAGCAAAAGGTTCTAATCGATATGGCAGCAGATAGAGCACCATTTGTGTGTCAAACTCAATCTATGAACTTATTTGTTAAGAATCCTACTTATAAAACACTTAGTGCTATGCATTTTTATTCTTGGAAAAAGGGATTGAAAACGGGTATCTATTATTTGCGAAGTCAGGCTAAAACTTCGGCACAGAAATTTAGTGTTGATTTAGAAAAAGTGGGGACAAATGGTTCTAATAATACTGTTGTATCTAATAATAAAGAAATTAAAAAAGAAGAACCTAAAAAAGAGAAAGAAGAACCAGAATGCATTATGTGTTCTAGCTAGTTGTTTAATGAAATAATATTTTATAAAATTAGTATAATAGAATTTGATACTACTTTATATGATTTATTATATAAATTTATAGGTATTTTACATTTTTTCACCTATTTTTTATTTTTCTTATTTAATTTCTTATTTTGAAAAAATACATATACTTTTTTACCGTTTTCAAATTTAACTTCACCAACGGGAGTTGGTAATCTAATACGACCTTTAATACTTTCATCATAAATATACATTTTTCCTGATGAATTAGGAGTAGTATTATAGTAATATATATTACCAGTTTTTGGATTTTTAAAAGAAGCATATTGCTCTACAACTATTTTATCTTGTCCAATATCTAAATTTTCAACAGTATCCTCTATACTAGGTGTAAATAAATAATCATCTCTATTTTTAGAAGGATAATCCATACATATAAGATTTTTGTTTATAGGATTTTGTGTATTATCTCTGTAATTTAATGCACAATCAAATGCAGTTTCTTTCATTAGTTTTTGAAATTCATTAATAATTATTCTTTTTCTTTCGGCTGATAAATATAAATATTCATCACTAGATACAATTTTATATGCTTTATCAGCTAAAACTGGGTTAGGATATTTATAAACATCATTTCGAACATCTATATGAGATATATTTCTAACCAAATTTGGAGTAATTGTAGCCATATAAATAAAAATTTCTACAGTTCTATCTTTTAATGGCAAAGTCAAATGCGACTCATTTCTCACACCACGCCCAATTATCTGGTCAATCAATACATGCTGCCAGTAGGATTCGCTGATATGTATGTATCTCACCTCTTTTAGGTCCAAACCCTCGGCACCAGTTTTAGTTGTCATAAGCATTTTTATTACTTCACCATAATAATTATTATTATTAATCATTTTAATTTGTTCAACCAATTTATTACAAGATTGTGGCAACTCATTCCAAGTAGAATTATATACATTACGATAAATTTCACGCTCTTCTTTGTCTTCTAATCCAGTATAAAATATGAATTTCTTTTTACCTTTTTCATCTTCACGTTCATCTAATTCCCAAACTGTATCACGTTTAGTAGCTTTACCACCAGTACTACTGATTTTTTTAATACGAAATTCTGCCCAATCACCAGTTTGTATAAGTGCATATGAAAATATTCTAAGACCGATAAGATTTCTAAAATAACTATAAACTAATTGTTTTCCTCTTTCTTTTTGAATATTATTTATCATCATATAATATTTAGGTGAATATTTGGCTAAACTTCCATTTTTCATATCTAGATATTTATCTTTATCTTTAAATAAAAGTTGTATATAACCTTGTCTAATTTCTTTATCTAAATCAGATTTCTCCATTTCTTCTGCCTCTTCAGCTGTAATTTCGAAATTAGTTAATTTATCACCTAATTTTTCAATAAGCCCAATCTTATGTTCCAATAGTTTAGAATCATAAGGACTACCAATTTCTTCTGGAAACACGAAACTACAAGCTAATCTACTAACAAGACGATATGTAGTTTGTTGTTGTTTATTTTCTTCGTCTTTTTTCTTTTTAATACTCTTATCTTTCTGTATTTCAATATGGCGGTATCTTTCATAAGAATCGAACTGGTATTCACTCATAGGAACTAGAACAATATTAGTAGGTAATTGTTCTGGATACTTAGTTTTATCTGGAAATTCATAATAAGAAGTTAATCCTGCAATTCTTCTTTTAATTAAATCTATTTTCTTTAGTTTATTTAATTCAGAATTATAAAACATTTTTTCGAATTGTTCTTTATCTTTTTCAAAACAGGTAGCCTTATCTTCTCTAACACTTATTTTATATCCAATTGTCTGAATTGCCTTTGTAATTTCTGTTTTAAAAGTTTCCATATCTATTGATTCAGTTGGCTTATAAATAATACCTTTATTATCTGGATTAGTTATGAAATCATCAGGATTTTTAGTAATATTAATAGTTTTTTGTGATTTATTTATTATAATTTGATCTAAGTTTTTATTTTTTTTCAATGCATATTTTATTTTATCATAGTCGATTGTTGTTTCATATCCACTTCTAAATTTAACTTCTAAATATGGCATATAACCTCTAAGAATATTGAAAATTTTAGTTATTTCAAAAATGTTATTAACTATTGGCGTACCACTGAGAAATATATATTTTGGATTTTTAGCATTCATAAATAAATTATAATATTTTTCTGCACTAGCAGCCTGAGAACCCATAGTATTCCCAATATTATGAACTTCATCAACTATTACGATTTTATTATCAAATTCATCATCTTTTAGTTTTGACCATTTTCTAGGATTATCATAATGTATAAATGTGAAACGGTTTTCTACAATATGTTCAATTTGTTTATCAAGCATTGCTCTATATTCAAAAGATAATGAATTATAATTTGATTTTGTTTTTGTAAAATCAATAAAAAATGCACCGTCATTTTCAGTTATAGAAATGTTAGGAATACCCAATTTACTTGCTAAATCTTTTTCTTTTTCGGTTTTACATTTACTAAAAACCCAAAAATTCGTTGTTTTTACATAATCTGTGCCGCATTTTCTAATTTCTTTTTTAAAATTATTTTCAAGATTTGCCTTACTAAAAATAACTACCTCTTTTTTAGTTAAAATTGCTTCTGCAATAGTAATAGCTGCACAAGTTTTACCATGGCCTAAACCAATATATAATAAGAGACCTCTAGCAGGACTTTCGCCTTGTAAATAATCACGAGTTAATCTTTGTACATTACTTAGAACCATTTGCTCTGATATTCTTGGTGTTTCTGTTACTAGTTTTTTCTTATTACCAGTTTCATATTGTTGAAATGTATTTATTACCCAATTAAAGAAGTTTTTTCTATTAGGTAATTCCCAATATTTTGGCTTAACTTGTTTTTGATTAATTGGTGGTATATATTTTGATAAATTTTTATCATTTATTTCTTCTATGTATTTATCTGAATTTGATGAATCTTCTAATTTTTTATTATCTTTGGATTTTAATTTTAGAGTTTTTTTTGTACTTATTTTATTAGATTTATTAGATGTTGTATTTGCATTATTTTTTGAATTGTTTTTTGTTTTATCTTTTAATGTAAGTGTCTTTTTAAAGAATGGCATTTTTACTATATTATATATATTATCTATATTATATTATATAAATATTATAATAATATACCTAATACTTTAATTATTATTTTTTATATTTATTATTTAATATATTAATATTATTATTTTTTATTATATCTAATAATTATTATTAAATCTAATAATAATTATTATATCTAATAATAATAATATATTGAATAATATTAAATAATATTATTTAGAATGCATAATTATAGTGTAAAAAAAACCAAAAAAAATACAAAATATACAAAAAATACAAAATATAC
>Ga0214919_10002340_pt1 | contig 29945 bp, 29 predicted proteins | sample LL1503_MetaG_FD_177994 | JGI IMG/M metagenome (GOLD analysis project Ga0214919, IMG submission 177994) | Freshwater microbial communities from Lake Lanier, Atlanta, Georgia, United States - LL-1503 | ecosystem: Environmental > Aquatic > Freshwater > Lake | place: USA: Georgia | collected... | reverse complement strand
GAACATGATGAAGAAACTATTAGAGCAGCAGATTGGATTGTAGATATTGGACCCGGCGCAGGGGAGCACGGTGGGGAAGTAGTTGTTTCGGGAGATTATAAATCTTTGCTTGCAGAGAAAAAATCAATAACCGGAGCATATCTTTCAGGTAGAAGAAATATCGATATCCCCAAAGAGCGCAGAGCCATAGATCCGAAAAGGCAACTGGTTGTTAAAGCCGCACGAGAGAACAACTTGCAAAATATTGACGTCTCTTTTCCATTGTCTACTTTTATCGCAGTAACTGGAGTAAGTGGATCTGGTAAATCAACGTTAGTAAATGAAATTTTATATACATCTTTAGCAAATAAATTAAACGGTGCTCGAATGGTCCCGGGACGACATCGAACAATTACTGGGGTGGATCAATTAGATAAAATTGTTCATGTTGATCAATCGCCTATTGGACGAACACCGCGGTCAAATGCCGCAACATACACCGGGTTGTTTGACAAGGTCAGAGCCTTATTTGCGGAAACAAATGAAGCCAAGGTCCGTGGGTACCAACAAGGAAGATTTTCCTTTAACGTCAAAGGTGGACGTTGTGAAAATTGTTCTGGGGATGGAACTATCACTATTGAGATGAATTTCTTGCCAGATGTTTACGTACCGTGTGAAGTTTGCCATGGTGCCAGATATAACCGCGAAACTCTAGAAGTGCATTACAAGGGTAAAACGATCGCAGACGTTTTAAATATGCCTATAGAGCAAGCAAATGATTTCTTTGAAGCAGTCCCAGCTATTTCAAGGTACCTGAAAACATTATGTGATGTTGGACTTGGTTATGTTCGACTAGGTCAATCGGCACCAACTCTTTCTGGTGGAGAAGCACAGCGCGTCAAACTGGCTACTGAACTCCAACGCCGGTCAACCGGTAGAACTATCTATGTCTTAGATGAACCAACCACGGGGCTTCATTTCGAAGATGTAAGTAAATTGCTAGTAGTTTTAAACCGATTAGTAGATGCTGGAAATACCGTGGTTGTTATTGAACATAATCTGGATGTTATTAAGTGTGCAGATTGGGTGATCGATCTTGGTCCTGAAGGAGGCTCAAGGGGAGGCAGTGTTATTGCCGTAGGCACTCCTGAGGATGTAGCTAAAGATAAGAAAAGCTTCACTGGAGTATTTCTAAAACAAGTCTTGAGTGGGAGAAGTGGTGGCTGATCCGCTTTCCTATCGACCTGAAAATATTCCAACAGACCCAGGCGTTTATAGGTTTAGAAATCCAGTGGGAAAAATTATATATGTTGGAAAAGCAAAAAATTTACGTTCAAGACTGAGTTCATATTTCCAAAAAAACTTACCAGAAAAAACAAAACAAATGGTTTGGACGGCCTCTAGTGTTGATTGGACAATAGTAAAGAACGAGATAGAGGCGCTGCAATTAGAATTTACCTGGATCCGGAGTGAATCTCCAAGATTTAACGTAATTTTCCGTGATGATAAGTCATACCCGTATTTAGCTGTATCTAGTAAAGATAAGTATCCAAGATTATTTATCACCAGAAAAGAAAAACAAAAAGATGTTAAATATTTTGGTCCATATCCGCATGCTTGGGCATTGCGTGAACTTTACGATTTAGTACAATCATCTTTCCCGATCAGATCATGCAGTGCTGGAGTTTTTAATTCAGCAAAGAGATCCGGGCGACCATGCTTGCTTGGGTTTATCGATAAATGCGCAGCTCCATGCGTGGGAAAAATTTCAGAGCCAGATCATGTTCAACTTACAAAAGAGCTAATTAATTTTCTCTCTGAAGACCCAAGTAAATTAATGGCAACGTTAACAAAAGAAATGGAATCTTTATCGGCAAACGAAGAATTCGAAAAAGCCGCCCGAATTAGAGATCGAGTTTCAGCTTTAGAAAAGATTTCCACTACAAATACTGTGGTTTTACCCGATCAAACTGATGCAGATATTTTTGGCCTTCATTTAGAAGAGATTGATGCAGCAGTCACTCTCTTCTTGGTTCGTAAAGGCAGAATCCTGGGTGCCCGTTCGTGGATTGTCGAACGACCAGATGAGTCAACGGCGGAAGAGATTATGGAAAAAATTCTCCTAAATCATTACTTGGTGGAAGGGTTAGAGGATTTTCCAAAAGAAGTCCTGGTTTCCTATTTGCCAGAATCAAGCAAGTCAGTCGAGGAGATCATTTCTGAACGATGTGGGCATCGTATGGAAATCAGAGTCCCTCAAAGAGGTGAGAAAAAAGAATTACATGAAACAGTTATTAGAAACTCTCAGGATGCACTGAATCGCTACCGCTTAAAAAGAACTAGCGATTTAGGCACTAGGACTCAAGCTTTAGCGCAATTGCAAGAATCTCTTGAAATGAAAGAAGCACCACTGAGAATTGAGTGTTTTGATATTTCCAATTTACAAGGCACTCAAATGGTGGCCTCAATGGTGGTCTTCGAGGATGGAGTTCCAAAAAAATCCGAATATCGTAGATTTGAAATCAATCTCCCAGATGACGGCACTCTTGATGACACCGCAGCAATAAATCAAGTGTTAACTCGCAGGTTAAATAGATTGAAGATCGAGAATGATTTAGAAAAAAACGAAACAGATGAGAAGTTAATTAAAAAATTTACCTACAAACCTCAACTAATTATTGTTGATGGAGGTAAGCCTCAGGTGAGTGCTGCCGCCAGAGCGTTAGCGGGTTTTGATATTACATTTTGTGGAATAGCTAAAAGGCTAGAAGAGGTCTGGCTGCCAAACCAAAAAGATCCAATCATTTTTCCACGCAATAGTGAGGCGATGTATTTAATTCAACGGATTCGCGACGAAGCCCATCGTTTTGCGATTACTTATCACCGCTCCAAACGGTCTAAAGCAATGTTGGAATCTACATTGGAAGACATCCCAGGATTGGGTCAAGCAAGAGCCCGTTCTCTCATTACCCATTTTGGATCTGTCACAAAGTTAAGAGGGGCATCAGAGGAGCAGATTGCCCAGATTCCTGGAATTGGCAGTAAATTGGCAAAAACAATTGTGGGATATTTGGGAGATTCTGGATTGACTGGAAAAACCCCAGCAGCGTCAGGGATCGATATGGCAACCGGGGAGATACTTGACAGCCGAGGATGATAGTCAAGTGAGTTAGATCTGAGATTTGGACTTATCTGCCAAAACACATTTGAGGAGGGGTCGTGGAAGTAGTAGTTATTACCGGGATGTCAGGTGCCGGCAGATCTACAGCGGCGCATGTGCTCGAAGATAGCAATTGGTATGTCGTTGATAATTTACCTCCTGCGATGTTACTTCCACTTATTAAAGAGGTAGAAGGCGATCATCAAAAAGTTGCAGTTGTAATTGATGTACGCAGCAGAGCCTTTTTTGAAGAATTCGCTCAATCTCTTTCGGCACTTCGACAGATGGAAGTAAATGTCAGAATTTTATTTTTAGATTCGGCTGATGAGATTTTAGTGAGAAGGTATGAAGCCACTCGTCGCCCACACCCATTGCAATCTGGAGATCGAATTTTTGATGGGGTAACTAGAGAGCGCAAATTACTCGGCGACTTAAGAGCAACAGCAGAAATTGTGTTGGACTCCAGCGCCTTAAATGTGCATCAACTTGGAAATAAGATCATCGAGGTTTTCTCGCAGATAAGTGATAGAGGAATTCATTTGTCACTACTTTCCTTCGGTTACAAATATGGAATTCCTTATGACGCTGATTTCATTTTGGATTGCCGATTCATTCCAAATCCGCATTGGGTCCCAGAATTGCAACCTTTGTCAGGCAAAGATGGTGCCGTGGCAAAGATGGTTTTGGATAATCCAGCGACCAAAGAGTTCATTAATAACTTTTTACAACTATTTAAAGGGACTCAAGATGGTTTTTTACAAGAGGGTAAAAGGTATTTAACAATCGCAATAGGTTGCACCGGTGGGCGACATCGCAGCGTTGCTGTAGGAGAGTTCTTGGCTAATGAGTTTAAAAATCAGAAAATAGATACATCATTGAATCATCGGGATTTGGACAGATAGTGAACTCTCGAATAGTTGCATTTGGTGGCGGTCATGGGTTGGCCGCAACTTTAAGTGCTTTGCGGGAAATTAGTAATGAGATTACGGCCGTTGTCACAGTGGCCGACAATGGCGGATCGAGTGGTCAACTTCGCGCTGAATTTGGAATCATGCCACCTGGGGATTTGCGAATGGCGTTAACTGCACTTTGTGCGGATGATGAGTGGGGTAGTGGATGGGCCGAGGCATTGCAACACCGGTTTGAAAGCGAAGGAGCGTTAAATGGTCACGCTTTAGGGAATTTATTATTAACAGCGCTTTGGAATTTAAATAATGACCCGGTTGTTGGTTTAGACAAAGTAGGGGAACTTTTAAGAATTGTCGGACGAGTACTTCCAATGGCTGCGATCCCAATTGAGATCGAAGCTACTTTGAAACCACTTTCAATTGGTCAGGAAGCAAGAGTGATACGTGGACAAGTTCAAGTTGCAGCGGCAGCTGGTGAAGTTACCAGCGTCCGCTTAATCCCGGATTCTCCACCAGTTTTACCAGAGGTACTCAAAGCAATTGAGAAGGCTGATTGGGTAACTCTTGGACCTGGTTCTTGGTACTCCAGCGTGCTACCGCACCTACTTGTTCCACAAATTCGGACCGCCTTGGCTGATTCAAAAGCCAAGGTAATTGTATTTTTAAATCTTGATGCTCGATCAATTAAAGATGAAGCCAGTGCTCTTTCACCTGAAGTTCAATTTGAATTTCTGAAAACTCATGCACCAGAGGTGAAAATCGACTACCTTGTCGCTGACAACTCAATAAATACTCCTGGATTAGAGGCGATTGCGCAAAAGTATGGTGCGCAGTTGGTACTAAGTGATTTAGCCCACCATCCAGGAAGCGATCAACATGATCGTTTCAAGGTACTTTCCACCCTAAAGAAATTGATTGGATAGTTGAATGGCAATTAAATGGCAATGACAGCAGCAGTGAAAGATGAGTTGAGCCGTTTGGCGGTTTCAAAGCCATGCTGTCGAAAAGCAGAAGTTTCGGCATTACTTAGATTTGCCGGGGGATTGCATTTAACAGGTGGGAAAGTTGTTGTTGAGGTTGAATTAGATACTGCGCAAAGTGCCAGGCGGCTTAGAAAAGAAATTTCCGAAGTTTATGGACATGAAAGTGATTTAACTGTTGTGTCACCGGGTGGAATGCGTAAAGCAAGTCGTTACATGGTGCGAGTTGCCGATACAGGTGAGGCTCTTGCCAGACAGACCGGTTTAATTGATTCAAATGGCAGACCAATTCGAGGACTTCCACCACAAGTTGTTTCGGCTGCTAAATGCGATGCAGAAGCGGCTTGGCGAGGTGCATTTCTTGCACACGGTTCATTAACTGAACCAGGAAGATCTTCGGCATTAGAGATAACTGCACCAGGACCAGAAGCGGCATTGGCTTTGGTCGGTGCAGCAAGAAGATTGGGAATTACCGCAAAAGCTCGTGAAGTTAGAGGCGTAGATCGAGTCGTACTTCGTGATGGAGATGCAATTGGTGCCCTACTTACATTAATGGGCGCACATGAAAGTGTTCTTGCATGGGAAGAACGCAGAATGCGCCGTGAAGTGCGTGCTACTGCAAATCGATTAGCCAATTTCGATGATGCAAATTTACGTAGGTCGGCTAGGGCTGCAGTTGCTGCCGCTGCAAGAGTTGCTCGTGCGATTGAAATATTGGGTGAGGATATTCCGCAACATCTACTGGAAGCCGGTCAACTTCGGATAGAACATGGTCAAGCAAGTCTTGAAGAACTTGGATCGTTGGCAACCCCACCAATGACAAAGGATGCAATCGCTGGTCGGATTCGACGTTTATTGGCCATGGCAGATAAACGGGCCACTGAATTGGGAATTGCAGATACAGAGGCTGGAATACCAGCAGAATTGCTAGAAGATTCTCAGGATTGAGCGTAATGCGCGATTTGTTGAAATGCTAAGATTGGAAAATCTACATAGAAGTTAAAAGAAGTAAATTTTATTTTTAGAAAAATTGCAATTTAAATTAAGGGAGTTTCAGATGGTGGCTGTAGGAATCAATGGATTTGGCAGAATTGGCCGTAATTATTTCCGCGCAGCACTTGCTGCTAACTCAGGGGTGGAAATTGTCGGAATTAATGATCTGACTGACACCGCCACCTTGGCCCACCTATTGAAATATGACTCAATTCTTGGCCGCTTGGGTCATGAAATATCCTTTACTGCAGACTCTCTTACAGTTGGAACAAAAACTATTAAAGTTTCAGCCGAGCGAGACCCAGCAGCGTTGCCCTGGAACTCGTTAGGGGTGGCGATCGCCATTGAATCAACTGGAATTTTTACAAAAGCCGCTGATGCAAAAAAGCATCTCTCTGCTGGTGCAAAAAAAGTTATTATCTCAGCTCCAGCAACTGATGAAGATATAACCGTTGTTATGGGTGTTAACCACTTAAAATATGACCCAGCCAAAGATCACATAATTTCAAACGCTTCATGCACCACAAATTGTTTGGCACCTATGGCTAAGGTTTTGCAAGATGAATTTGGAATTGAACGTGGAATGATGACTACGATTCATGCTTACACAAATGATCAAGTGATTTTGGATTTACCACACAAAGATCTACGCCGCGGTCGTGCTGCAGCAATTTCAATTATTCCCAGCAGTACTGGTGCAGCAAAAGCGATTAGTTTAGTTTTGCCAGAATTAAAAGGAAAACTAGATGGTTACGCATTACGCGTTCCAGTACCGGTTGGCTCAGTGACGGATTTGACCGTGGAGCTAAGTAAAGAAGTTTCAGCAGCAGATATAAATGCAGCGATGAAGAAAGCCAGTCTCGGCTCCCTAAAGGGAGTTTTGGAGTACACCGAAGATTCAATCGTTTCAGCAGACATCGTGACAAACCCTTCCTCTTGTATCTTTGACAGTCAGCTAACAAAGACCATAGGTAAAACTGCCAAAGTTGTTGGTTGGTATGACAATGAGTGGGGATATTCAAATCGGCTGGTAGATCTCACAAGTTTTGTTGCTAAATCATTATAGGTAACTATTGAAAATGAGAACTCTTACTGATTTAGACTACGCAGGCAAATCAGTAATTTTGCGTTGTGATTTAAATGTGCCGCTAGAAGGAAATGTAATTACAGATGACGGTCGAATCAAGGCATCCTTACCTACGATTCAATATCTATTAAATGCTGGTGCAAAAATTACAATTTTGGCCCATTTAGGACGTCCGAAAAATGGTTTTGAAGCAGCATTTTCGCTTGCTCCAGTTGCAAAGAGATTAAGTGAATTATTAAATGAACCAGTTGGGCTAGCCAAGGACTTGGTTGAGTTAAGCGCTACCCCAAAAGAAATACATAAAGTACGGATGCTAGAAAATATTCGGTTTTTCTCCCAAGAAACAAGTAAGGACGAGAAAGAGCGAGTACTTTTTGCAACTCATTTAGCAGAGTTTGGTGAGATATACGTTGGAGATGGATTTGGAGCGGTGCACCGTAAACACGCATCTGTTTATGAATTGCCAAATTTGTTACCAAATGTTGCGGGCAGGTTGATCGTGGCGGAAGTTGAGGTGCTAAAAAAATTAACGGTAGATCCAGTCAGACCTTATGCAGTTGTGCTCGGTGGAGCCAAAGTCGCAGACAAAATCGGTGTAATTTCAAACTTACTCGAAAAAGTAGATTTGCTGGCGGTAGGTGGAGGCATGGTTTTCACATTCATCAGCGCACTTGGCCATGAGATCGGCAAAAGTATGGTGGATTTAGAGTTAATTAACGATGTAAAGGCCATCATTAAACGCGCAAATGATCTTAATGTTAAATTATTGCTACCAACAGATGTAGTTGTAGCACCAGATTTTTCAAAAGATTCTCCTGCGTCAATTGTTTCCATCAGCAATATTCCAGTAGATCAAATCGGACTCGATATCGGACCAGATTCGGCAAAAGCTTATGCTTTAGCATTGCAAGGTTGCGAAACTGTTTTTTGGAATGGCCCTATGGGCGTTTTTGAATTTCCAGCTTTTGCCAATGGCACAAAAGCAGTTGCGCAGGCACTTAGTGAAATATCTGGCTTTTGTGTCGTGGGTGGTGGAGATTCTGCGGCAGCTATCCGTACGATGGGCTTTGATGATGCACAATTTGGTTACATATCAACCGGAGGCGGAGCCTCATTGGAATACCTCGAAGGAAAACTCCTTCCTGGATTAGTTGCACTGGAGTCTTGATGTCGCGTAAGCCTTTGATAGCTGGTAACTGGAAGATGAATCTAAATCATCTTGAAGCGATCGCCGTTGTGCAAAAACTGGCATTCATGATTGACGACAAAGATTTTGATGCTGTTGATGTTGCTGTAATTCCACCATTTACCGACATCCGTTCAGTGCAGACTTTGATTGACGGAGATCGTTTACGTCTACTTTTTGGGGCACAGGACTTATCTCCTAAAAATTCAGGTGCATTTACTGGTGATATTTCTGGAGTAATGCTGGCAAAACTTGGCTGTACATTTGTAATTGTTGGACATAGTGAAAGACGTGAGCATCACAATGAGGATGATTCGATGGTCAACAGTAAAGTTAAAGCAGCATTAGCAAATGGAATTTCGCCAATTTTGTGTGTGGGGGAAAGCGCTGCGATAAGAGCCGAAAATGGAGAAGTTGCACATGTCATTTCACAATTAAAGGCAGCGTTAAGTGGGATAACACCGGCACAAGTTAAAAAGATTGTGATTGCGTATGAGCCGATCTGGGCTATTGGGACCGGGACTGTGGCAACGTCAGAAGATGCGCAAAATATGGCTCAAGCCATCAGGGCTCAAATATCAAAATCAGCCGGAGCTGAAATCGGGGAAAGCATGCGGATTCTCTACGGGGGATCAGTTAAATCTGGAACTATTCGCGAGATTATGGTCGGAGCCGACGTGGATGGCGCATTAGTTGGGGGAGCCAGCCTTGAACCTGAGGAGTTTGCCCGGATCGCTAAATTTCACCGGTAGACTCTTACCATTGCCTGGCTGAGGGTCTAAAGCCAACGGATGAAGAAAATTAGGGAGTTGCAATGGTCTTGGGATTATCTATATTTTTGATGGCCTTGAGCGCATTGATGATTTTGTTGGTATTGCTTCATAAGGGCAAAGGCAGCGGATTATCTGATCTATTTGGTGGGGGAGTCTCCTCAAATTACGGTGGGTCATCTGTAGTTGAACGCAACCTTGATCGCATCACAATCGTTGCTGGTGGTTTGTGGTTTGCTTCTATCGTGGCATTAAGTTTGTTATTAAAAAAGTAAGTAACTTTTAATTAAGTTAATTAGAGAAAGCAAAAGGAGCAGTAAATGGCTGGTGGAAGCGCAATTCGCGGAAGTCGCGTCGGAGCAGGCCCAATGGGTGAAGCAGAACGTGGCGATGCAATAGCTAGATTTCGCATCTCGTATTGGTGTGCAAATGACCATGAAACCAGACCATCTTTTGCCGACGATGGTTCAGTAACTCCACCAGAAGAGTGGGATTGCCCTCGTTGTGGATTTCCAGCCGGCCGTGATCGCAGTGCTCCGCCAAAGCCAATTAAAAATGAACCTTATAAAACTCATTTGGCTTATGTGAAAGAGCGCAGAACAGATACCGAAGGCGCTGCTTTGCTAGAGGAAGCTCTTAAAAGACTTCGCGGAGAGATTGATTAATTTTATTAAAAGTTAAATCCTTCGACAAAGTCAAATGTAATACATTTAATTTACTTTCAGTTAGCGCCGCAAGATCTCCCAAAGCCTGAGCTTTTTGTAATTGTGCGAAAGAATAATTCTCCCCTGGAATACTCAAATCCGGCTCACCTTCATGGGTAAGAATTAGAAATGAACCAGTAGGAACTCCACCTTTATGGAATTGACCAGTTGAATGTAGATATCTCGGACCCCATCCAACAGTTATTGGAATGTTGACTAACCTTTTAAATTCAGTGGAGAGTTCATTAATTTGTGATTCAAATGTTCGAGGCAAGAAAGCAAGTATTCCGAGATAACCAACAGGTTCAATTTTTGAAATGAAATCTTTAAGAAAAGTCGGAACTTCATTTTTAGTAATTGGTGCAACGGAAAATCCTTTGTCTGCTAAAACCGAATTCGCCCGTTCTTTCGCAAGAGTTACATTTGGTTGATCAAAGGGATTAACTTCAAGAAGGTAACAGAGGAGAGCGGTGGCCCACTCCCAAATAAGAAATTGCCCGCCAAGAGAGGTATTTAAGTGAATCTCTTTACTTTGGCTTTTATCTGTTAGGGGAGTGAAATTAACTCTAAGAATTTTTGAGTTTTCAGGTTGGTGATTTTCAACAACTGGCAAAACACCCTTTCCTTCTTTCCCAGTTGATTCGGCTATCAATTGTTCAATCCATTGACTCAATGGCGAATCAGGCAAGGAGATAAACGGGGTACCGCTTTCAAAGATTGCCAACGCAAGTAAAACTGCAGGGTTATTTGGCTTAGCTAATTCAAGAAGAACATCTTGTGCTTCGTCTAGCAAAATTGATACGTCAATTCCGCAAATAGCCGCGGGAGCGAGACCAAAAGCAGATAACGCACTAAAACGCCCACCGACATCAGAGAACCCATTTAAAACTGGCACTCCATTATCTTTTGCCCAGATTTCCAGTGACGAGTCGGGGTCAGTTATCACTATCAGATGATCACTAACTACTAAATTTTGCTTGCCTAATTCACTGTGAAAGAGCGCGCGATGTGAGTTTGTTTCGATTGTGGTTCCAGATTTAGATGCGAGGATAAATAAGGTTGTGCTTAAATCTGAATGGAGAATCGGAAGCAGATCTGCTGGATCAGTTGAATCGATAATAATCAAAGGAAGTTCTGATTCGAGATTTGAGGCTGCAATAACTTCAGGTGCTAGGGAGGAACCACCCATACCGCAAAGAACTATTTGATTGATCGAGTTCTTACGACGCAGTGCAGCGATGGCATCAAATTTAGGTAAGAGTTGAGTGGATTTTGTCGGTAAATCAATCCAGCCCAAGCGATTGAGTGCTTCTGCTTTCGCTTCGTGGCCCCAAAGCAGCACATCTCTATTTTGTAATCTTTGGTTGGCTAAGTTTAATTTCTCAAGAAGGCCACTGTTCATTGCAGAATCAATTGGAGAACCCGATATAGATATCACGCGAGAGCTTGTTTAACTGTCTGGAGTAGATGTTGCCAAGACTCTTCAAACTTCTTAATCCCATCAACTTCAAGATCAGCAACAACTTTATTGTAATCAATTCCAAGGGCGGCTAGATCTTTCAAAATTTTATGAGCATTTATTACCTCACTTGATATTGCATCTTGAATTTTTGGGTTCAGATCACGGACTGCTCGCAAAGTTTGCTCAGGCATCGTATTTACTGTCCACGGAGCCGCTAGTTCAGTTACATATTTATCCTTTAGATATATTGGATCTTTTACACCAGTAGATGCCCAAAGCAAACGTTGTGGCGATGCGCCTGAATCTGCCAATTTTTTCCACCGATCACTTTGGATAAAATTTAGAAAAATTTCATATGCTAAATGCGCATTAGCCACTGCGGCTTTTCCTCGCAGCAGAGCTCCGTCATCAGTTTGCATTAAATCTAATATTGGATCAATTGCGGTATCAACCCGACTTACAAAAAATGAAGCCACAGATTGGATTTGCGAAATATTTGCGCCAGTTGCGAGTCGTTTTTCAATTCCAGATGCATAAGCAAGTAAGACTTCCTCATACCTTTGGATTGAAAATATTAAAGTGACATTGACGCTTATTCCTTCAGAGATTAAAAGTTCTATTGCCGGTAACCCTGCCAAAGTGGCTGGCACTTTAATGAAAAGGTTCTCTCGCCCAACTTCATTCCATAGCTCACGACCTTGGATAATAGTCTCCTGCGTGTTGTGCGCCAATCTTGGATCTACTTCAATACTAACGCGTCCATCAACGCCTTTAGATCTTTGGTAAGTATCAATAAATAAATCGCAAGCATCACGCACATCGGTTGTGGTTACTTTTCTAATGGCTTGATCTACTGAGGCTCCATCTTTTTTTAATGCAGCAAAAGTTTCAGCATAGGTTTGCGAATCTTTTAAAGCGTTATCAAAAATAGAAGGATTAGTTGTTACTCCTACAACTGAGTAATTTTCAATTAAGTTTTTTAGCGAATTATCATTTTCAGGGTTTGTAAGCCGTGATCTAGACAAGTCATCTAGCCAAATGGAAGTTCCAAGAGCAGATAATCTCTGTAACGCATTTGTCATCACAAAATCTCTTCGACGGCGGCAGTTACTCGTTCAACGGTAAATCCAAATGCGGCAAACAACTCCTTCGCTGATGCCGATGCCCCAAAGTGTTCAAGCGAAATTGATTTACCTGAACTGCCGGTAAATTCAGTCCAACCCATTGCTATGCCAGCTTCAATACTTACTCGCGCACTTAGATTTTTCGGCAATACACTCTCTTGATAAGCAGAGCTTTGAGCGCGGAACCATTCCCAGCAAGGCATACTTACAACTCTTACTGGAATTTGTTTCGCTGCTAACGCATCTTGCGCAGATAGCGCCAAGGAGACTTCGGAGCCAGTAGCAATTAATATCGCTTTCGGTTTTTCCCCTGATAATGGTTCTCTTAAAATGTAAGCTCCTTTTGTAGCTCCTGCTGCGGAGTTACTTTTACTGCGGTCAAAAACTGGCAAATTTTGTCTCGAGAGTAATAAACCAGCAGGTCTGGCATTTTCTATGATCTGACCCCAGCATTGAGCAACTTCATTGGCATCTGCAGGTCTAATTACATCTAATCCAGGAATAGCGCGAAGAGCGGCGATATGTTCAACTGGTTGATGAGTTGGGCCATCCTCTCCTAAACCAATTGAATCGTGGCTCCAAATATAGGTAACTGGTAATTTCATTAGAGCTGCTAAGCGAACTGAAGGTCGCATGTAATCACTAAAAACTAAAAATGTCCCACCAAAAGGCTTAGTTCCACCATGTAGCGCTATCCCATTCATGATTGCGCCCATTGCATGTTCACGAATTCCAAAATGTATGACTCGTCCATAAGGATCAGCCGAAGATGAAGATAATGGTAGGAAAGATTTTGCGCCTTCGATCGTAGTGTTATTACTTTCTGCTAAATCAGCAGAGCCACCCCACATTTCAGGCAGAACAGCCGCTAATTTTTGGATTACATCGCCAGAGGCTTTGCGTGTTGAGATCTCTTTATCACTAGAAAATTCAGGTAGTGAAGAACGCCAATTTTTTGGTAATTCTTTACTTGCCAATCGATCAGATAATTCGGCAGCTTCCTTATTCTCATTGCGCCAATTCTTGAATTTCTGATCCCATTCATTCCGCAAAGTTGCTGCTCGGTCTAATACTTTTCTTGCATGAGCAAGCACCTCTGCTGGCATTGCAAAATCTTCTTTTGGATCTAGCCCAAGGGCAACTTTAGTTGCTGCGACTTCTTCAACACCTAGTGCAGAACCATGCGATTTAGAACTGCCTTGCAGTTTTGGTGCGGGCCAAGCGATCACAGTTTTTAATCGAATAAGAGTTGGAGCAATAGTTTGAGATTTGGCTTGATTAATTGCAGCGTTTAATGAAACTAGATCAACTTCACCGCTTGGTAAAGTTCCAACTTCAATTACATTCCAATGATATGAACGATATCTTGCACTTACATCCTCGGTAAATGAAAGTTCTATATCTCCTTCAATCGTGATTTTATTGTCGTCATAAATTACAATTAAATTACTGAGTTTTTGTAATCCAGCTATAGAAGAAGCTTCAGCACTGATTCCTTCTTGTAGATCTCCATCGGATGCAAGTACATAGATGTGGTGATCAAAAATTGATTGATTGTGGGCGGCCTTCGGATCAAAAAGCCCACGTTCAAAACGAGCGGCCATTGCCATTCCAACAGCATTTCCAATTCCTTGACCAAGTGGACCGGTAGTTGTTTCCACTCCGGCTGTATGACCATATTCAGGATGTCCTGGAGTAGCCGAATCTTTTTTGCGGAACTCTTTTAAATCATCAAGAGTTAATCCATAGCCGGAGTAAAAAAGTTGGGTATACAAAGTTAATGAAGAGTGACCACACGAGAGGATGAATCGATCTCGCCCGATCCACTTAGGATCCCGAGGGTCATGCCGTAGATGGTGTTGAAACAAAAGATAAGCAACGGGGGCTAAAGCCATCGCAGTTCCTGGGTGACCATTTCCAGCCCGTTGCACCGCATCGGCAGCAAGGGCACGAGCATATGAAATGGCCTGATCATCTAGATCATTCCAACCGAGAATCTCTGTATTAACTGGACTGGGCGCCATATTTGAAGCCTATCTAACCCAAAGAGCAAGGTGGGTTAATTTGGATTTAGGAGAGTTTTGCGTGGCGTTTAGTACTGGCGCGAACGCTAGTACGGATTAGCAATTTGCAGGCGGTCAGCCAAACCAATGACAACCCAAGTAGGTGCAGTCCGACCAAAATAATCGGGACCCCGGTGAAATATTGAAGGTACCCGATACTCCCTTGAATCAGCACCAAAAATATAAAAGTTTTCATCAATTTAAGATGATTGTCTCGAGCTTCAGATGAAGAAGATATTGGCGCTAGCTTTAGAAGTAAGTACAGCGCAAAGATCGCACCACAAAGAGCAATAACTAAATCAGCATGCAGCCAAGTGACCATGCGAAGATCAAAATTGTAACGAGGAGCAGCTTTGTCGCCTGCGTGCGGACCGGACCCCGTAACAACACTCCCAACAATTATCACCAATAAAGTCAGTGCGAAAACAACACGGACTATTAAAACTCCGGCATAAGTCAATTGCGCTGCTTTTGGATAATTCTGGGAACGTTCATTTAGCACTACTGCCCCATAAATTAAGCCGATCGATAAGAGTAGATGGCTAGCAACAGCAGCAGGATTTAATTTTGTTAATACGGTAATGCCACCTAAAACAGCTTGACCAAAAATTCCTAAAATTTGCAAAAAAGCCAGCAGCCGTAAATTTTTGCGGCGACTTTTTAATACCCAGCCAACAGTCGCGATAGCCAATGCCACCAAAACAAAGGTCAGCATTCGATTTATAAATTCAATCCAAATGTTGATGAGCGGTTCAACTTGATCTTCTGAAGGGGTGTATGAACCTTTTGCGCATTCAGGCCAAGTTGGGCACCCTAAGCCAGATTTTGTGAGCCGGACCGCTCCGCCGGTGATAATCAAGGCGATCTGCGCCCCCAGGAGTAACGCAGGAAGGCGGGTTAACCTAATTTTGAGCACCTTCTAACCCTACTGCGGTTCAAGTTGCAACGAGCAGTGAATTACGCAACACTATCGTTGTGAAAAACGAGGAGATTAGAACCCGCGAAATCATCGCCCGTGCCATCCTCGAAAATGGCCCGGCGACCGCTACTGCGCTGGCCACTCGTCTTGGAATTACTCCAGCCGGTATTCGGCGCCATCTAGATTCACTAGAGGCTGAAGGAACGCTAGAAGCCAGAGAGCCAAAGATCGGAAGTAGCGCAATTGGTCGCGGCCGGCCGGCAAAAGTTTTTGTAATGACAGATTTTGGTCGATCTCAATTTGAACACTCTTATGATGATTTAGCGATTTCTGCCCTTAGATTTATGGCAACTGCATCTGGCACATCTGGAAGCGTTGCGCCTTTCGCAAAACATCGCGCACAAGAGATGGAAAGAAAACTTGCGAGTGATGATCAAGTTTCTGTGAATGATTTAGTTACATTTTTGAATGATGAAGGCTATGCGGCTAGTTCTCATCAGATGGGTGCGGGGATTGAACTTTGCCAACATCATTGTCCGATCGCTCACGTTGCTTCTGAATTTCCCGAAATCTGTGAAGCTGAGACTGAATTATTTTCAAAACTACTTGGCACTCATGTTCAGAGATTGGCAACTATTGCTCATGGCGATGGGGTTTGCACGACCTTTGTTCCATTAACTTTAACCAGCACATCCAAGTAACTAAGTAACTAGGAGAGAGAAAAAATGACATCAATCGCGCACCCAGAGCTAGACGGTATCGGAAATTACGAATTTGGATGGTCAGATAAGAGCGATGCGGGAACAAACGCAAAACGTGGATTGAATGAAGATGTAGTGCGCGATATCTCCGCTAAAAAAAGCGAACCACAGTGGATGCTTGATCTGAGATTAAAGGGATTAAAACTCTTCGAAAAGAAGCCGATGCCAACTTTTGGATCTGATCTCTCCGGCATATTCTTTGATCAAATTAAATACTTCGTCAGGTCAACAGAAAAGCAGGCAACGACTTGGGAAGACCTTCCCGATGAAATCAAAAATACATATGACCGTCTTGGAATTCCTGAAGCAGAAAAACAGAGATTAGTTTCTGGAGTTGCTGCGCAATATGAATCTGAAGTGGTTTACCACTCAATCCGCGAAGATTTAGAAGCCCAAGGCGTGCTCTTTTTAGATACAGATACAGCACTGCGTGAGCATGAAGATATCTTCAAAGAGTATTTCGGTAGCGTAATTCCGGTTGGCGATAACAAATTCGCAGCGTTAAATACATCTGTCTGGTCTGGTGGCTCTTTTGTTTACATTCCCAAGGGAGTTCATGTTGAGATTCCTTTGCAAGCGTACTTCCGAATCAACACTGAAAACATGGGACAGTTTGAACGGACTTTGATCATCGCTGATGAAGGCTCTTATGTTCATTATGTAGAAGGCTGTACCGCTCCGATCTACTCTTCCGATTCTCTTCATTCTGCTGTTGTAGAAATTATTGTGAAAAAAGATGCACGTGTGCGTTACACAACAATTCAGAACTGGTCTAACAACGTTTACAACTTAGTGACCAAGCGCGCTGTTTGTCACGAGGGTGCAACCATGGAATGGATCGATGGAAATATTGGATCTAAAGTCACCATGAAATATCCCGCAGTTTTTATGATGGGTGCGCATTCAAAGGGTGAAACACTTTCGATCGCATTCGCTGGAGAAGGACAACATCAAGATGCAGGCGCAAAGATGGTCCACGCTGCGCCGTACACATCTTCGACAATTATTTCAAAATCAGTAGCACGTGGTGGAGGACGTACCTCTTACCGTGGGTTGGTACAAGTGCAAGAAGGTGCACACCATTCCAAGAGCACAGTCAAATGTGATGCACTATTAATTGACACCATTTCAAGATCAGATACCTATCCTTATGTGGATGTGCGAGAAGATGATGTGGAGATGGGACATGAAGCAACAGTTTCACGAATTAGTGATGACCAACTCTTCTATCTAATGTCTCGTGGACTTGGTGAAGATGAAGCTATGGCGATGATCGTCCGTGGATTTATTGAGCCAATTGCCCGTGAATTACCAATGGAGTACGCGCTTGAATTAAATCGCTTAATTGAAATGCAAATGGAAGGGGCTGTTGGTTAATGACAGCGCTAGCCTCAAATTATTTAACTCCAGGAGCACGTGATGAGGATTGGCGCTTTACTCCACTTAACCGTTTAGCAGGTTTGCATGATGGAAGTGCGATTGCTGGAACGCCGATGGTACGAAATATCTCGGAGAACAGTGGGGTTTTGGTTTCAACAATCCCTAACAATGTTCCGGCGAAAATTGTTCCAACGGATGTAGTGGCTTTGCGTACTATTGAAAATGCTGCAGATATTTTAAAGATAGAGATTCCAAAGGATCTATCTGTAACCGAACCAATCTTTATTGATCGCACCGGCTCTTCCGCTAACGGGGCCACTTACGAACGAATCGTTATCTCAGTTGGAGCCTTTTCGAAAGCCACAGTGATTATTCAAAATAGTGGTTCAGCAAATTTGGCTGAAGATATTGAAATGGAATTAGGAGCAAGTAGCGATTTAACTTTTATTTCTCTACAAGAGTGGTCAAATGACTCTGTTCACCTGGGACGGCATCAAGCAATCGTGGGTCCAGATTCTCACTTAACTTCAATTGAAGTCTCCCTTGGCGGCTCATTAGTGCGTTTACTTCCACGCGTAGATTTCGAAGGTAGTGGTGGAGGAGTGGATCTTTATGGCCTTTACTTTGCGGGAAGCGAGCAACATCTAGAACATCGAGTACATGTAGAACACTCAACTCCAAATTGTCGTTCTCGAGTCAGTTATAAAGGTGCATTACTTGGAGAAAACGCTCGTACGGTTTGGTTTGGTGATGTTGCCATTCGCGCAAAAGCAGAGGGCACAGATACCTATGAAGTAAATCGAAATTTGCTACTCTCAGATGGGGCGCGAGCTGACTCTGTTCCGAATTTAGAGATTGAAACTGGTGAGATTGTCGGAGCTGGGCACGCCAGTACCACCGGACGTTTCGATGATGAGCAACTATTTTATTTGATGGCTCGAGGCATTGACGAGACTGAAGCGCGACGTCTGGTTATTCGTGGATTTTTTGCTGAACTATTACGTAATATAAAAAATGAAGTAATTGAGACCAGGTTGATTGACCATATCGACCGGGAACTTGGGAAAGTCTCCCCATGAGTGCACTAGAAATTGATTTCAATACCTTAATTGAAGGAAAGCCCATGAAAGTCATGGTCGATACCACTCCTGTCTGTTTAGTGAAGATAAAAGAAGAAGTTTTCGCTGTGGAAGATACATGTTCTCACTCAGATGCCTCACTTAGCGAAGGTGAGTTAAATGGCTATCGGATTGAATGTTGGCTTCATGGCGCAGAGTTTGATCTGAGGACAGGAGAGGCTGTTGTTCCTCCAGCAGTTGCTCCACTTAAGCGTTTTATTGTGGAAAGAAATTCTGATCAATTATTAATTCATCATCCAAATAGCCAAGTTAAGGAAAATAAATGACAGCCCTAGTTATTAAGAATTTACAAGTTTCAGTAAACGCAGATGGTGGAATGCGGGAAATTTTGCGTGGCGTTGACTTGACTATAAAGAGCGGTGAAACGCATGCGATCATGGGTCCCAACGGCTCTGGAAAATCCACACTTGCATACTCAATCGCCGGACACCCTAAATACACGATTACCGGTGGCGAAGTAACCCTTGATGGGGCAAATGTTTTAGAGATGACCGTTGATGAACGAGCCCGAGCTGGCCTCTTCTTAGCTATGCAATATCCAGTAGAAGTCCCAGGAGTTTCTGTGTCTAATTTTCTGAGAACTGCTGCAACTGCTATTCGTGGCGAAGCCCCAAAAGTGCGCACCTGGATTGGTGAAGTTAAGGATGCCATGACCCAACTTGGGATGGATCCAGCCTTTTCCGAACGTAGCGTCAATGAAGGTTTCTCTGGAGGAGAGAAGAAGCGTCATGAAATTTTGCAACTTGAATTACTAAAACCAAAAATAGCAATCTTGGATGAAACTGATTCAGGTTTAGATGTCGATGCATTGCGGATCGTTTCAGAAGGCGTAAACCGGATTCGTGAGAAAAATGAGATGGGTGTAATGCTTATTACTCACTACACCAGAATCTTAAAATACATCAAACCTGATTTTGTGCATGTATTTGCAGGCGGAAAAATCGTCGAACAAGGTGGCGCTGATCTTGCTGATCGGCTTGAAGCAAATGGTTACGCCGAATATACGACTGCGTAAAGGTTAATTAAATGGCGCTACTAGATACGAATTTAATTCGGCAAGATTTCCCAATACTGAGCAGAACTGTCCGCAATGGGAAGAAATTGGTGTATCTAGATAACGCTGCAACAAGCCAGAAACCATTAGTGGTTCTCGATGCGGAACGTAATTTTTATTTAAATCACAATGCCGCCGCGCACAGAGGCGCCCATCTGTTAGCAGAAGAAGCTACCGATGCATTTGAAGGAGCTCGTGCAATAGTTGCAGATTTCATTTCTGCGCAAAGTTCAGAAATTATTTTCACGAAAAGTGCAACTGAATCAATAAATGTTGTTTCATATGGTTTTTCAAATCACCTTTCAAAAAGTGATCCATTCTTCATCGGCGCTGAGCACAATATTGTGGTCACGCAATTAGAGCATCATGCAAATCTTTTACCTTGGCAGCAGTTGGCTAAAAGAAGTGGTGCGAAGTTATCTTGGCTAGGAATTACTGCAGATGTCGCAATAGATATTTCTAAAATCGATTCAATAATCAATGATAAAACTAAGATCGTAGCTTTTACCCATCAATCAAATGTTTCAGGCGCGATCACTCAACTAGAACCGATTATTAAACGAGCGCGCGAAGTTGGCGCAATGGTTTTGTTAGATGCTTGCCAATCAGTCCCACACATGCCCGTTGAGGTGAATAAATTAAATGTGGATTTCTTGACATATTCTGGCCACAAAGCGGTAGGACCAACTGGTGTTGGAGTCCTTTGGGGAAGAAGTGAATTATTGGAGAAAATGGAACCCATGATCACCGGTGGTTCCATGATTGACAGCGCCACTATCGAAAGTGCAACATGGGCAAAAGCGCCAAAGAAATTTGAAGCAGGCGTTCCAAATATGGCACAGGCGGTTGGGTTAGGTACAGCGTTAAATTATTTAACAAAAATTGGTATGGAAAAGATCTATCAACATGAAGAATTACTCACAGCGAGAGCGCTAAAAGGCTTACAGGATATTTCGGGTGTAGAAATCATAGGATCAAAAAGTTCACAAAATCGTGGCAGTGCAATCTCTTTCACTCTAGAAGGAGTGCACCCGCATGATGTTGGGCAAGTTTTAGATGATTCAGGGATCGCGGTCCGAACTGGCCATCATTGCGCTTGGCCACTTATGCAAGAGTTGAAGTTGAATGCGACAACTAGAGCTTCATTTTATTTGTATAACACTCCAGAAGAAGTAGATATATTTCTTGATGGCGTGCGCGAAGTAAAGAAATTTTTCAAGGTATAGCGATGAGTCTAGAATCCTTATATCAAGAAATTATCCTTGATCATTACAAACGTCCTAAAAATAAAGTACTGCAAGATAAATATTCTGTTGAAGTTCATCATAACAATCCCAGTTGTGGCGATGAGGTAACGCTTCGAGTCCAAGTAGAAAATCAAATTGTTACCGAACTTTCATGGGATGGTGTTGGTTGTTCTATTTCCCAAGCGAGTTCATCTGTAATGAGTGAGTTGACACAGGGGATTCCAGTGGAGAAAGCCTTGCAATTAGAAGAGTCTTTTCTGGAATTGATGCAAGGCAAAGGCGAAGTCGTAGCGGATGAAGAAGAGTTAGAAGACGCAATTGCATTTTCTGGAGTTGCACGCTACCCGGCTCGGGTAAAGTGTGCGTTGCTAGGTTGGATGGCGCTGAAAGATGCGCTCTTGAGAGCTGGAGGAAGTAAATGACCGCATCTGTAGAAGATCTAACTGAAGCAATGAAAGATGTTGTGGATCCAGAATTAGGAATAAATGTAGTAGATCTTGGATTGGTTTATGGTGTGAGCATCGATGATGCCAATATCTGCACCTTAGATATGACACTTACCTCAGCAGCATGTCCACTTACCGATGTGATCGAAGATCAAACAAGACGGGCATTAGATGGCTTGTCTGACGATGTGCGAATCAATTGGGTATGGATGCCACCATGGGGACCAGACAAAATAACTGATTCAGGAAGAGAGCAATTACGCGCTCTAGGATTCACCGTATAGGGTTAACTAAATGTCGATGCATGCACCTTGGATGACCTTGCGTGCAATGACGCAAGATCAATCTGTTAAAAATGCGTCTTTAAAACCTGGCACGATCAAAAGAATTTTCAAGTTCGCAAAGCCGTACCAAAAACAAATTTTGTTCTTTATCCTTACAGTCGTAATTGATGCTGTGCTTGTAATCGCAACGCCTTTATTATTTGCGAGATTGATAGACAAAGGCGTTTTGCTACAAAATGGAAAATTAGTCACTTCTCTGGCATTGGTGATCGCCGCTTTAGCTTTACTTGAATCCGCCGTGAGTTTAATTGGCCGTTATTTGAGTTCGCAAGTAGGTGAAGGGTTAATTTATGATTTACGCTCTCAAGTCTTTGACCATGTACAGCGCCAATCAATAGCCTTTTTTACCCGCACGCAAACAGGTGCCTTAATTTCTCGCATCAATTCAGATGTAATGGGAGCGCAGCAAGCATTCACCTCAACACTTTCGGGCGTAGTTTCAAATGGTTTAAGTGTTGTGTTGGTCCTGGGGGCGATGTTTTTTCTATCTTGGAAAATCACCGTTATATCTCTTGTTTTGGTACCACTCTTTCTAATTCCATCTCGTTGGATCGGAAAGAAAATTCAAGGATTGGCAAGGGATGCCATGTCAGGAAATGCTGACATGGGCGCAACAATGAATGAAAGATTTAATGTATCTGGCGCTTTATTAGTCATGTTGTATGGCAGTTATGACAAAGAATCTAAAACATTTCGCAAAAAGGCACGAAGAGTTGCTGACATAGGAATAAAGATGGCTTTTCTAAACAGATTATTTTTTGTTGGATTAATGACTGTTGCGTCAATTGCTACTGCTATTACTTATGGAGTCGGTGGGCAATTTGTTATTTCAAAAAACATTTCAGTAGGAACATTGCTGGCACTTTCGGCGCTTCTCGCCCGTCTATATGGCCCGTTAACTGCCTTAGCAAATGTTCGTGTTGACGTCATGACTGCGCTTGTCTCATTTGAGCGAGTTTTTGAAGTTTTAGATTTGGAACCTATGGTCCGCGATGGCAGAAATCCCAAAGTACTTCCAACTACTTCACCGAAAATTATTTTCGATAAAGTTGCATTCACTTATCCAAGAGCAGAAGAGATTTCACTTGCATCACTTGAGAGTGCTGCGAAGAGTGAGGCCATTGGATCGGGTGAGGTGTTGAAAGAAATCTCATTTACTGTGGAACCTGGACAGATGGTGGCTTTGGTTGGCCCATCCGGTGCTGGCAAGACAACGATAATTTCATTGCTACCAAGATTGTTCGATGTTTCTAGCGGCTCCATATCGGTAAATGGAATAGATGTACGGGATTTAAAATTGGACTCTTTGCGTCATGCTATTGGTTCTGTTATGCAAGATCCGCATTTGTTTCATGACACAATTGATGAAAATCTAAAATATGCAAAACCGGATGCAACAGCTGGTGAAATCGAAGCGGCTTGTCGTGCGGCTCAAATCTGGGATCTAATTTTATCTCTGCCAAATGGCGTAGACACGATGGTTGGTGAACGTGGATACAGATTGTCAGGTGGGGAAAAGGCGAGATTGGCAATAGCAAGGTTGTTATTAAAAAATCCGCAGATAGTTTTGTTGGATGAAGCCACCGCCCACCTTGATTCTGAAAATGAAGCGTTGGTGCAAAGTGCTATACGAGAAGTTTTAAAAGATCGAACCAGTTTGGTAATCGCTCATCGGCTTTCAACAATTATCTCAGCTGATCAAATCTTGGTTGTTGAGGAAGGTAAAATTGCACAACGTGGTACACATGAGCAGTTAATTAGTGCCGGTGGTTTGTATTCCGAACTATACGCCCGACAGTTTACTTCGTAACTCTTCACGGGCTATTAAAACTCTTCCGGCCAAAATCAAAAGCACAAAAAAAGACCATTGCAACGTATACGCATAATGTGGGCCATCGCTAAAAATTGGAAGATCAGCAGGTATTGGTGACTCTCCAAGATCACTAGTTAACTGTAGATAGTTATCAAAACGCCTTTCATTAAAGTTTTCGTTTAATTCAGAAAGTTGGATTTTGCCGACTTTTGGTGCCGGTAATGCGATCAAAGAACCGGTCGTAGTACTACTTTGATTAAAGGATCTGAGTAATCCAATGATTTCAACTCTTCCCTTAGGAGCAGGAGGAGGAATCGGAGTTTCCGTCGCATCCCCAACCGCTGCTACCCAACCACGATTTACCCAAATCGGTTTGGAATTTATGGGCCGAAAAAGAGTTAGCACATCAAAACCATACTTATCTGCGCGATATCTTCCGCGAACTAAAACTTCGTGAGTGCCATCGAAACTGCCATTCAATTTAACTTTGCTCCACGTTGGAAAAACGTCTTTTTCATTTAATTCAATCGGGCTTTGAGTGAGTAATTGCTTAACCCTTACATTCTCAGCATGACGATTTTGACCCCGATGAAATTGCCATTGGGCTGCGCTAACACAGATATACATTCCGAAAATTGCCAGTAAGGTGATTGCTATTGATTTAGGGTGGAAAAATATCTTAATCTTCATTATTTGAAATTGCTCGTCGTTTAACAATTCGCAAAGATTGTGGTTTTCTAATTCCTTCTCGCCCGGCATTTGCAATCACTACCGCAATGTAAGGCAAAAAGATGGCCCCGGCTAAAGTAAACCATCGGTACGGATTTGGTAATACTAGGGTTAACAAAAAGCAGACAGTTCGAATGATCATTGAGAATAGGTACCTACGTTGGCGTCCGGATTGATCCTCGGCTAACCCTTTTTGGGCATTTGTGATTGAGAAGATTTCTTCACTTGAGGAGTCCATAGAGGTAACGCTAGAGAGTTTTTACGCATGACGCACCTTTAGATGCCTATTTACGCACCAGTAACGAGTAAGTTTTCTGCCATGAGTCGAGTAGTCCTAGTTACAGGCGCAAATCGTGGCATTGGAGCAGCGATCGCTCAAGCTTTCGCATCTGAAGGTGATGTTGTGATCGCCGGTCATAGGAGCGCTGAGCGTCCCAGCGGGATGCCAAGTGAATTAAAAAATGTACAAATTGATGTGAAAGATTCAAAAAGTGTCGATACTGCTTTTGATTTGATTGAGAAGGAGTGGGGAACGGTTGAAGTTCTTGTAGCCAATGCCGGAATTACCAAAGATAATTTAATGTTGCGAATGAGCAATGAGGATTTTAAAGATGTCGTGTCAACAAATCTGGAAGGTGCATTTTATTGCGCCAAACGCGCATCAAAAGGAATGCTAAAACTTAAAAAGGGAAGAATTATTTTTATTGGCTCAGTCGTAGGCTCAATTGGATCAGCTGGCCAGGTTAACTACGCGGCGACTAAAGCCGGATTAGTTGGCATGGCGCGATCAATTGCTCGCGAGTTAGGTTCAAGATCAATTACTGCAAATGTCATAGCACCTGGATTTGTTGAAACCGAAATGACCGGAGATTTAACTGCTGATAGACGTGCTGAGATTTCAAATGCGGTCGCATTAAATCGTTTTGCATCTGTTGATGAAATTGGGGGAGTTGCTGTTTTTTTAGCATCTCCAGCGGCGGCTTACATTACTGGAGCAATAATTCCAGTTGATGGTGGTTTAGGAATGGGGCATTAATAAAATGGGAATATTGGCTGGAAAACGGATTCTAGTAACTGGCGTACTGACGGACTCTTCAATTGCTTTTCATATCGCAAAAATCGCTCAAGAAGAAGGTGCAGAGATTGTGCTTTCATCTTTTGGGCGAGCGATGAGCATTACCCAAAGAATTGCAACGAGATTGCCTAAAACTGCTCCGGTGATTGAGTTGGATGTTTCAAATAAAGAACATTTAGCAAATTTAGCAAGCGAAGTTAAGAAACATCTTTCTGGTTTAGATGGTTTAGTGCATTCAATCGGTTTTGCGCCAGAGGCCGCGCTAGGCGGAAATTTCTTAAACACTGAATGGGAAGATGTAGCCACAGCACTCCACGTTTCGGCTTACTCATTTAAATCTTTATCTATGGCTGCTCTGCCGCTATTTGGTGAAAGTGGCTCAATTGTCGGTTTGGATTTCGATGCCACCGTAGCTTGGCCTAAGTACGATTGGATGGGTGTTGCAAAGGCGGCTCTTGAATCAACTAGCCGCTATCTAGCAAGAGATCTTGGTCCAAAAAATATTAGAGTTAACTTGGTCGCCGCGGGCCCAATCAAAACTATGGCCGCTAAATCAATTCCGGGATTTGAAGAGTTTGAAACAGTTTGGAATGACAGGGCTCCACTTAAATGGGATGTATCTGATCCAACCCCAGCAGCTCAGGCCACAGTTGCGCTGCTTTCAGATTGGTTCCCGAAGACCACTGCGGAAATTATTCACGTAGATGGCGGCGTTCATGGAATGGGTGCATAACATAGGTAGGGATCTCCCTACCTTTTACCGCATAAAGGACAATATAGGACAACTTTTTATCGAAACGGTGCGAGAATCTTCCCTTAATAGCTTGGACTAGCTCAAGTTATAACTAGGGGAGTTTTTTTGAAATTTCAAAATACCAGGAAACGATCTCGCACTAATTGCGTCAGGATATTCTCTTCCCTACTAATTTTTCTTTCTTTTATTCTCCCAACTTCACCAGTTGCATATGCGGTTTGTCCGGGCCCAACAGCAGAAACCTGGTTGCCTGATGGGACTTTAAATCCAGCGCTTCCTCCCCAAATTGACGCATATGTAGCCTGCGTAGAGGCGGAGAACCGAGCAAGGTATGCAGAAAACGCAGCAGCTGATGCTGCAGCAGCGGCCTCATACCAGGCGCAAACCCAAGCGGCTGCACAAGCGGAAGCGCAAGCAGCAGCACAAGCAGCTGCTGCAAAGGAAGCAGCTTCGCACAACGCAAAAGATGTCGCTCAAATTGCTTCACTAACAGACGAGGTCAAAAAATTAAGCGAGGAATTATCGGCTCTGAAATCCAAACTGGCAGAACAAACAATTATCGCTGAGAAAACTAAATCTCAGGCAGCCGAAATCGAAAAACTGCAACAATCTTCAAAAAGTAATGATGAAAAATTTACTGAAGCTAATACAAGGTTAACTGAGGCAAGTAAAAAGATTACTGAGTTGCTTTCAAAAGTTACCTCTACAGAGGCCGAAAAGCAGGAGTTGATCACTGCAAAATCTAAAGAAGCCACAGTTGCTAATATCGCCAAAATAGCTGATGTGAGCGCAACAGTTGAGGATTCCAAAGGTGTCAAAGTTAGTGCTATCTCCGCTGTCGATTCATCAGGTAAAGATGTTAAAGATGGAGACGGAAAGGTTGTTTTGCTTGCACCAATAGTAGGCAATGATGGACGAGCCATCAGAACTGCAGATGGGCAAGTGGCTCGTGCTTCCCTGGCAACAACTTCAAGTGGAGAAGTATTAATAGCGAGTAGCAAGAAAAAAAGTTCAGCCCCGGTAATTGTGATGAATGTTCTATCTGGAGATAATCAGTTACTACTAGGACCAGATGGAAAACCTTTAACCACCGCACCAGTTATTAAATCTGGAAATCTTGTTTTCGTTGATGGCAATGGAACTCCAATTATGGTTAAGCCAGTTCTTGGACCAAACGGTCAACCAGTTTTGCATGATGGCAAAATTTTGATGACACAGTTGTTAACGACCGGGTCAAATGAAGCATTATTAGATTCATCAGGGGCTCCCTTGATGATGGTTCCACTTTTGGAATCAAATGGGGTTCCGGTAAAAGCCGGAAATGGAAAAGTTGTTTACGTGCCACCAGTTCTAAATTCAAAAGGAGTAGTCATCATCGAAGCAAATGGTTCACCAAAATTGGCGCAGCCATTAGCAGATAATGTTGGAAGCATTGCTCTAACTCCAGATGGACAACCATTTGTTGGTCAACCACTTGTCACGGATTCAGGTGCAGAGATTCAATTTAAAGGAGCAAATATATTTGTCGGCGCAGTGGGTATGCCGGTCGTGAGTTTCACGGGCAAATCAGTGAAAAGTGTTGAGGGGTCCAATCTGCAATTTAGTTACAACGGAACAATTGTTGATCAAGATGGCAAGAAATTTTTGGGAACAGACGGACGCGAGATATTAATCAACAGTCGTGGGCTGCTATTGAATCCAGCTGGCGATCTTTTGCTCGATCGTAAAGGTAAAGCCGTACGGGTTTCTGAAACTGGAATAATCGTCGATGGAAATAGCAAAGAGATTCAATCTTTAGCGGGAAAAGCTTTGACCATTAGTTCAAATAATAAAGTTATTGCTATCAAAATAGCCAGCAAAGAAATTTTTGCTCCTAATGGTAAAGCTGTCCGAGTTGCACTGAATGGACAATTATTTGATGCAGATGGGTTCCAAATTTTGGCTAGTAATGGAAATCCGATTTACGTGGATTCAGTTAAGAAATCATTGGTAGATAGTGCTGGCGGGGCAATCAAGGTAGGGACTGGACAGAAACTTGTTGGCAAGATCGGGAAGGCCACAAACTAATCAATTCTCTGCTAATTCAGGCTCAAATTGGATTAAAGGGTGTGCTCAGGTAGGATTCAATAAGTCCGGGTTACCCCCTGGGCTCATAGCAAGTGGAGTTCACTCCCACCGTCTGGCCTCAAGGCATAGCGGTTTGAATGGGTCTCCTCCTGCTTTGCATTCACAGTAGCAAGGGACAGAGGAGCACTTATCAGCGCAGAACCCCGCATCAACGATCAAATCCGAGTTGCTGCTGTTCGATTAATTGGACCAAATAGCGAACAGATCGGAATCGTCGCAATAGCTGAGGCGATTCAAATGGCAATTGATGCAGATCTAGATTTAGTCGAGATCGCACCGGAAGCTGATCCACCTGTTTGCAAAATTATGGACTTTGGAAAATTCAAGTACGAGATCGCTCAAAAAGCGAGAAGTGCGCGAAAGAACCAAACACATGTTTTGATTAAAGAGATGAAGATGCGTCCAAAGATTGATACGCACGATTATGAGACCAAGAAAGCTCATATCGAACGTTTCCTTCGCGGCGGGGACAAGGTCAAAGTGACGATGATGTTTCGCGGTCGTGAGCAAGCTCGTCCGGATACCGGTTATCGCTTATTGGTGAAACTGGCAGAGGATGTAGTTGATTGCGCAACTGTTGAGTTTGCACCAAAACTTGATGGCCGCAACATGGTGATGGTTCTAGCGCCTACAAAGCGCAAGAACGAAGCAGTTGCTGAAGCAAGAGCAGCTAGACAAGCCGCTCAAAGTTCAGTCGAGAATTCAACCCAGAATTCACCGGAATAGATTTAAGTAGAAAGCAGGAGAGTAGAAATGCCAAAGATGAAAACCCACAGTGGGGCAAAGAAGCGGTTCAAGGTAACTGGAACTGGAAAAATTATGCGCGAGCGCGCTGGAAAGCGCCACCTTCTAGAAGGTAAGAGCTCACGTCGTACACGTCGTCTCTCCGGTGATGTTGTTGCTAACGATGCAACTACAAATACCGCCAAGCGTCTACTCCGTTTGAAGTAAGGGAAGGGTGATCTAGATGGCAAGAGTTAAGCGCGGTGTTCATGCCGCAAAGAAGCGTCGTACAACTCTCGAGCGTGCAAGTGGTTACACCGGTCAACGCTCTCGTTTATTCTCACGTGCGAAGGAACAAGTTACCCACTCGATGGTGTACGCCTTCAACGATCGTAAAGATAAGAAAGGTCAGTTCCGTCGTTTGTGGATTGCGCGTATTAACGCCGCTGCACGCCAAAACGATATGACCTACAACCGTTTTATCCAAGGATTAAAAATTGCCGGCGTTGAAGTTGACCGCCGAGTACTTGCAGATCTTGCGATTAACGATCCACAAGCGTTTAGCACATTGGTGGAAGTAGCACGCAAGCACGCTGTTGTTGCATAGTTAATTGATCGCTAATGAATAGCGTTTTGACGAGCCTTCGCTCTCCCCATATTGGGAGAGTGAAGGCTCTTCATACTTCTAAAGGTAGAAAAGCAGCTAATGAGTTTTTAGCAGAAGGACCACAAGCCGTTGAAGCGGCGACTAAATCTAAGCGATTCAAAATTACCCAGATGTATGTAACTGAGACAGCGCTAGTGCAGTTCAGTAAATTACTCGTTACTGATCCAATTGTTGTTAGCGAAAAAGTCATGGCCGCGATGAGTTCAGTTGATAATGCTCAAGGGATTTTGGCTACTTGCATTAAAGATGCTCTCCCAGATTTAAATAAATTAACTGCAGATTCAAACTTATTAATTTATTGCCATGAGATAAATGATCCAGGAAACCTCGGCACAATAATTAGAAGTGCAC
>Ga0214919_10002339_pt1 | contig 29946 bp, 19 predicted proteins | sample LL1503_MetaG_FD_177994 | JGI IMG/M metagenome (GOLD analysis project Ga0214919, IMG submission 177994) | Freshwater microbial communities from Lake Lanier, Atlanta, Georgia, United States - LL-1503 | ecosystem: Environmental > Aquatic > Freshwater > Lake | place: USA: Georgia | collected... | reverse complement strand
AGGAGGCGAAAAGAGAGGAGGCGAAAAGAGAGGCTGAGCAAAGAGAGGAGGCGAAAAGAGAGGAGGCGAAAAGAGAGGAGGCGAAAAGAGAGGAGGCGAAAAGAGAGGAGGCAAAAAGAGAGGAGGCGAAAAGAGAGGCTGAGCAAAGAGAGGAGGCGAAAAGAGAGGCTGAGCAAAGAGAGGAGGCGAACAGAGAGGCTGAGAAAAAAGATGCTGAGAGAAAAGAGGCTGAGAGAAAAGAGGCTAAGCAAAGAGCGGAGGCGAAAAGATACGATGATTTGGATGCAGAGAAAAAAGTGAAAAGAGAAGCTAACCGGTTCGAGAACGAAAAAATGAAGCAGCAGATAGAAAGGGAAAACAAATCTACCGCTTACGATGCGTTTTATAATTTAGAAGGTGGTGGAAATAAAAAGACAAAGAGATATTTCCAACGTTTATCACAAAGAAAGAATATAACATTAGCTAATCATAAATTGTCATAAAATGAAAAATATAAATGAAAATGATAAAATTTATAATAATAATAATAATAATAATAATAAAAATGACAATAATAATGATATCCAATTATTCGTGCAAAGCCGTCTCCACCCCTTTTTAATAAGCAACCGTGTTCCGAATATCATTTTTCATGGCAATTATGATTCTCCGAAAACAGAAGTAGTCAATTCCTTTTTAATGATGATATACGAACACGAATGTATTTCAAAGATGGTAATGACGGTAGATTGTGCAATTGAAAAGGGGGATGATTTTATTCGTGAAGAAATAAAATTTTTTGCAAAAACGCAAACATCTTCAAATACCTTTAAAACCGTTTTATTAACAAATGCAGATTTCCTCACTCTTGACTCACAGGCAGCTTTAAGACGTTGTATTGAACTGTTTTGCCAAAACACACGTTTCTTTCTTGTAATGGAAAAAAAAGATAAACTCATGGCACCCATGCTTTCCCGCTTTTGCGAAATATACATTCCCTCCACAATCATCACCCTTTCATTTTTATCATCATCATCATCATCATCATCATTATCATCATTATCTGATCTTTTGGATCAATTTTTTGTAAAAGACGAGAGCAGTAATTTACCCTTCTTCCAATCACTTTTATTTCTTGCAGAATCCTTATATAGAGAGGCTTATTCTATGCAAGACATGATGTTATTATTTGAATCCTCATCATCAATATCATCATCATCATCATCATCATCATCATATTATTTGCCGATTGAGAAAGTTGTGAAACTATCCGAATTGCAAAGTGAGGTGAGGAACGAAGAAGCCTTGCTTTTTTATTCGCTGTTAGCCATTTACGAATATAAAAATGAGTTCAAATCATGAACAATGTTTTATTGATGAAACTTTATAAAATCAATAAAATTATTATTTTGACAAAAAGAAAAAAGGATTATTTAATGGATGACTTTAATATCGGCAGCCTCCATGAGTCCAAAAATGAATGGGGATGTCGTTTACTATCTATCTTATCTCCCCACATTATGGACGGCATGAAATCAATATTTGATGAATCGTATAAATTATGCAAGGAAAATAAGGAAGAGGAAAAATATCTCATGACCTTCCAGAACTTTATTACTCGTATCCCCAAATGGAATGCGACAATCATCGACATTGAAACAAAACGCGTTATTGAAAAAAGCGCATGCATTTATCTCGAAGAATTGATCACTTGTGTTCACATCATTCACTTAAAACTTTTGTCCGCTATTCGTGTAGGTCAAAAACAAAGGCAAATAAATATTGATATTCCGAAATTGTCTGATTTTTTGCACAAAATCTACATACATTTTGGACGAAGGGTTTACAAAAATGTCTACCTCTTTCAAATCAATCTCCCAGCACTTGAGGTTCAAAGGCATCAAAGAGAATTGGAAATTTTATGCAAGGAATCCATTATGCAAACGATTCGTGATAGCATACCCGTGGAAGCATTGTTAAATGCGTACATGGATGAAACAACGGAAGATGTTATTGTCGAGGAAACAAGAGAAGTAGAAGTTCCAAATCCGTCGTCATCAACCACATCATCATCATCATCATCTTCATCTTCATCTTTGGAAAAAAATACGTATACGTTGCCAGCGATGGTAAAAGATGAATCATCATCATCATCATCATCATCACATGATGCATTAGTGATTCCAAATCTGAAGACGGAGGCTGAAATTCTCGGCATTGAAGAAATAGTCTCGTCTTCTCCGGAGGATAAGAAGCAATCGATTCGTTTTAACGATATTGATGAAATGAAAGATGAGGAAAACAAGATAACAAAATTTGAAAAGTCAAAGGACATTAACACTTTGGAAAAGTTGGCGGATTTTAGGAAGGAAAAAGAAAAAAATGTTATTGAAGCTGTTGATCTAGATGATGATTATGACCGTATCAAGATAAATTTTGATGACCCACCCCTTTCAAATTCTGGCTTTGGTATCGGAGATCTCGTGGAATTGAGTGACATTACTATTTTGTAAAAAAAATAATATGATATTTTAAAAACAAACGAAAAAAAAATGAGTGAATATGTGAATAAACCAATTCGAAAAAAAGTTTATTTGTCGGATGAAGAAAGACTCGCGAATGCGGAGGCACTTGCGCAAAAAGAAGCGGCGTTCGCTGCGGAAAAAGAAGCGGCGTCTGCAGAAAGAAAAAACAAAGAAGAAATAGACCGACTCACGGCTAATAAAATGGAATTGGACAAGGCCCAACTCATGGCACAACAAAGTAACGACATATTCGGTGATGATTCTGACGAAGAAGAAGGGGATGAGGAGGATGATTTTGACGATTCTGCTGATTCTGCTGATTCTGCTGATTCTGTAAATAATAAAGCTGACGAAATAAAAGCTGAAATACTCAGAGCTGCAATTGAAAAATATCACATCGATCGCAAACTACCCGAATCTGCAGAAGAAGAAGATATTGCAGATAATGATCTTGTTCTTGCAAAATTTAAGGATGAGATTTTCAAATTAAAAAAACGTGTAAAAAAGGGAACAACTGATGATGAATTTGCGATTATGGTGACGAACTTTGTGAAACGATGGAAACAGAAACAAAACAAGATGGATTCAACAGAAATAAAATTACTGCTTGGAATAAAAATGAAAAGCGAATGTGTTGGCTTAGATGAAAATGTTTGTGAATTGAATAATAATTGCCGGAAACATGCGTTGAAGGATCGACAAGGAAATTTTAAAAAAATGGTTTGTCGAAAGAGGGCTGCAAAACGTGCATCTTCATCATCATCATCATCATCATCAAAAAGGCGTATAAGCCATTGTGTAGGTCTAGCCGATGATGATTGCGAGATAGACAACGATTGTTATCTAAAAAATCGAAAAGATGAAAACGGAAATATTATAAAGAGAGTTTGCAGAAAAAAGAAAACGCGAAAGGCATCAAATGTTGAAAATCGTAAAAAGAGTAATTGCGTTGGACTCCAAGTTAGCGAAGGTGAAAATGACGAGTGCCGGAGCAACAATGAATGTACCCGGTACAATTTTAAAAATAAAGCGGGTATTGCCTCTTTGAAATGTAGGAAGAAGTCCAAGAGATTGCCGAGAGCAAATGTAAGTGGAGAAAAACATGCAAGCTACAGTGTTTGTCCGTCTTTAAAGGTGGATTTATCACAAGAACACGATGCGTGTACCCTAAACCAAGATCCTGCATGTTATAGATTTAATGTTAAAGATGCAGCTAAAAATGTGTTGAGAACTACTTGTCGCAAAAAGAAGACACGAAAACCAAAACGAAAATCGCCAACTAATGCTAATGCTTCTCCTCCTCATGCTGCTGCTTCTCCTCCTCATGCTGCTGTCTCTCCTCCTCATGCTGCTGCTTCTCCTCCTCATGCTGCTGCTTCTCCTCCTCATGCTGCTGCTTCTCCTCCTCATGCTGCTGTCTCTCCTCCTCATGCTGCTGTCTCTCCTCCTCATGCAGTTGCTGCTGAAGGGGGAGCGTTGAAAACCCAATGGAAAGACTTGAATGCAAAAGAAGTTGCCTTTCTAATGAGGTATACAGAGTCAAATGATGAAATCGATGCGTTGGAAAGATTAAAGAATTTGCAAGCTGGTCAAGATGAATCGGCCGAGGATTTTCGAATTATCCAAAACATGGTACCACGATTTATGCATGAGAATGACGAGTTAATTGAAATTCAAGAGGCAAAAAGAGAAATTGAAGATCGATTAAAAAACTTATAATCATTCCCCCCCCCCTTTGATGATATAGTTAAGTAACCATTAAAAATGCATCTGTTGGAAGAATAGGGGTCATTGCGTAATTGTAAAAGAAATAAGCACATGATTGGCCTTGCATATACTCAAAGATGAGATCATCATCATCATTATCATCATTATCAACAACATATTTATTGAGCATATAGATCAACTCGTTAGAGTCACTTACTTCTTCCAACAACAACATCCACTGTGTCTCTTTCTGAAACCATTTTAATGAATTCATGAATCCCCAAAAAAAACCATCTTTATCATGATCGTCAAAATTAACAGTCCCTATGCATGATATTGACGAGATGGACGATGATGATGATGATGAAAATGATGAAGATTGATGATTCCCACACAACCGAAATACATAGAATGCAGTGACATCGTCTTCATTATCTGGTGTTTCCGTTATCACCATGAATATCCAAATATTTTCAGTATTTAGTAACTCCAGAATGTTCCCAATATCATTTATCATCACCACTTTGAATTTAGAATTTTCATTTAATAACTTTTCTTGCAAACAATGTTGCCACACATGTAAATTCGTTGAAGTGACCCGAACAAATTTCTGATTTCCCTTTCGATTTTCCCATTTCGGCAATTGACGCGAAGTAATATTGTAAACATGAGTCTTGAAAGCACAAAGCGGAACAATAAAAGTCAGTTCACCCTCTCTTTTGAAAAGGGAGATTTGAATACTTTTATTTCGGTGACGTTGGTTGTACTCATGTGTTTGAATCAGTTTTGGAGCAACTCCACTTTTACGGTTTAATTTATCAACACAGAGATAGTCTACGTAATAAACATTCCCAACATACGCCCCCTTTGCAAAAAAGGACATGACCCGTGAGGTCATGGTTGCCTTGATGATTCTTTCTTTCTTTATCTTTTCGGTGTCAGATGATGGTATCATATTTTCCTGCGTATGTTCAGTGTCGTAGAAAAAGGAGATCATTGGTTGGTTATTTTTATCCAAAAACCCTTTAAAAAAAGGGAGAATTTGATCTTGTGATTGAACATGTAGGTGATCATAGTTTTTTTGTAAAAACTGCACCATTTCCGTTTGCTGAGTTTCGGTCAATTCCTGAAAGGAGTAGGTGATGACATCGACGAAATCACAATATTTATTTGGTTGCGGTAAATCTTTGGCAATAATGGCGGGATTGGAGAAGTAGTAGTAAATATCAAAAAAATGGAAACAAGGTTGGGTTGCCCAAAAACGATTTGTTAACGACTTGTATTTCACATAGAAGGCAATAAGGATGATGATCGTAATGATCACGATCGTCATAATTTTGAAAATCATATCTTCTTTGTGATTTAAGATTTTTAAAAAAAAGGGGGGTAAAAAAACACATATGTTGTAATGTTGTAAGTTTTTGTTTAATGGTAGAAAAGAAGGGTAAAATTTAAAATGCAGAACCAAAAGACACTAGCAACAATGATTCCCAAAATACGAAATACGGGTGTATGAATAATGGAAAACTTGTCGCGAAGATGTTCTTCAATTGATGTAGTTATTCCAATTGTTAAAGAGGCGACAATGGCGCCCACAAGTAGATTTAAGTGGCTTATGTCAAGGTTGTATCGCGTGGACGAGAAGGATTGATGATAATGATGTTTAATCGTTGGAACTATATATACATCAGCTGCCCACATGATAAATATTTCCAGTATTCCAAAAATGGTACATGACAAAAGGGTGAGAAAGATGATGTGAATTATATTCCGTGTATCAGAAACCATAAACTGCAAAATATTTATTTTTATCAAATTATTATTTTTTTTTCCCGCCTGCTATTTATTTATTTATTTATTTATTTATTCAAAATATCGGACTAATCATAATTTAATATCCTTTGTGAGAGGTGGCATAAAAAAAATGGCGGAAATAAGTCCGATTTCAGTTGCGGATGACATGAGTGTAACATCTGAATTGCGTGGCATGTGGACAGATGCGGCAAGTCGGCGTCTGTTTGCAGAGGAAAAGGATGATGATGATGATGATGATGATGTCCTAGAAGAGCATGATGATGATCATGAAGTTGTTGTTGATGATGATGATGATGATGATGAAGCGACCGTGGTGATAGGACAGGACAGGATTTTGTTGGATGCTGCTCTTTCGCAAATCTCGATAGTCTGTCCCACCTATGAAATTATCGCTTCCCTTTTACGCGAGAACATACCCAAAATGTGTACTCCCGACATAGAATGCATCGCGCTTCCATTTCAAATGTATTCTGACGATCCATCCCTTGACATTTGTTTTGAGTACCGATTGTTCATGCGCAATCAGTTGCAAGTCAGCATGGACATTATCACGAAAAGGGTCTTGACCATGGAGCATTTAATGCAATTTTCGGTGCTTATTAAGCTGGAAGATACGGGTGTGGATTGGTTTATTACGTGTTTCATGTTATCCAAATTCGTCTCCGAGAATTCATCCATGATTCTAGGACTCAACAATGCGATCTTGGATATTCCGTCTCTCCGCTTTCTTTTAGAAGGGGGCTTTCAGGCACTCATCTTGCAGGCCCAAGATGACAAAATCATCAGCAACGGTGTTCGTGGCACGCTTCTCTACCCTTTCGCCTATCCATTGAAGCTTTCAACTGAAATTTTTCATGGGGGGGACTGTGTTCTTGTCTTTGTGTGCTATGATGAACTGAGATATGACCCCACAATCAACTCTCGTTGCAATCCGCAGATGATGGGTCGCAGTCAAAGCTGCATTCAACTCTTTGTAGTGCTGCGTACAAAATGGAGGGAAGAATATTGTTTGTTACATGTGGTGTTTCACCCGATGTCGTCATCATCATCATCATCATCATCATTATCAAAATCATCTTCTTGTGATCGAATGTCATGTCTCCTTAGCGTTTTAAAAGTGACGAGTAATTTCGGAGTCTTGTACGCGACTGGGATTCCATACAATTTCAAAAATGCCAAGATTTTTTCGGTCTACGGCTTTCGTGACGCGGATTATGTGGTGGAAACGTTGGAACGTCAAGCAAAGCGAAAGGCGACTGAGAAATACCTGTACACGATGATGAAATCGGATTCGATTACACCGCTAGGGGTGTGTGTGATTTGTGATACCTTTTGTGCGGGTCCGCATTCAAAATTCAGATGCTCCAATCAGATTCTCTCTCATTTTGTTTGCTTTATTTGCGCCATTCATGTCAATGTGGAAAAAATGGGGTTTTGTGTCATGTGCAAAGTGCCAATGGAATCCACTTTGATGGAGTTGCGCAAAGATAACTCTGGACCGTACTTCATGTCGTAGTTTTGTTTTTTTTTCTTTCAATTTCACTTTAATTCAAACAACGAAACTGTCCTACGTTTTATATATTTCTAGACTAACTCGAAAAACATCTGGATCCATTTTTTCCAAAACAGTTGAAACGCGATTTGAAATTTCGTAAATGTCGACGAGGCTCTTTCGAATTGTTTGTCGTTTACACATTTGCGCAAATAGCTCAAATGTACGAGAAGAATTTTTGACTTTCACAGAAATAATGACACGGAAATGGTTCCTCTTCCATTTTCTTGTTGCACATTTTGTAAAAGGATCCGAGTTGTTTCCCAAACTTTTCTCCAAAAGTTGTATCCAAATTGTGCAAATTACCAATTACGATGCGGTTGCTTCGTTCCGTTTCGTGTAAATAGACGATGTTGTTTTGTTTCAGAAAATCAAAACATTTGGTGACCCACCGTTTTTCTTTCAAACTATTTTGATAATTATAAAGGTCTATCTGCGCGGTTTTACGAATCCCTTCTTCAATCAACTTTAGCTGGAAGATGACGATCAAGATAATATCATTCTGACTATTTTTGTATTTGTCGTATAGTTCCTGCGCTTGTTTTACCATATTATGAGTTTTTAAAAAAAAATAATGTAGAATATATTTATTATAATCGCGCGGAAAAAGGTATAATATATGACGACCAAATCACAATCCGATTTTTCGTTGCGTTGATACACTATTATAATACCTTGGAATCTTGTCTATGTTAATTTCTAAAACATTCGATGATAATGATGAATCTCCTGCTGCTGTCGCTTTCGTCTTTGCATTTATTAAAAACCGTTGGCGGAAGATATCACGTTTTAACTGAGCATGAGGGGTATGCTTGTGAACATTACGCGCAATCATGCGATAAAGGGAAAAGTCGGGATATCTTTCCTCTCCGTTTGCTTTGTAGACTACACTTTTTCCCTTGTCGTCATTGCACCACTCATCGACTAATGCAACAATAGGTCTCGCATTGCAGATTTCATCCTTGCGCAAGAGAAAATCATCTACGTCTTTGACGAGACAATCTAAAAGAGAACATCCGAGTCGACATAAGTCAAAACTTAAATTGGCATCCACCCTTTTCTTTTTGGGATTGAAAAAGGGTTCGGTATTATATTGTGAGTTTGCATCGCCACCCTTTGCATAACTATCGCTAGCAATGCGATGTGTGCCAAAGGAGTAGATGGCTCTTCCGAAATCAATAATTTTAAAAATTTTTCCGTAGGTGGGAACTCTGTATGTGAGACCTTGGTATGTGTAAACAATAAATTCAGCATTTGTTGTGTTGAACATGATATTGTTGGTGTGTAAATCGTTGTGTGTAAAATTGAATGCGTCTTGGTAGCTGCATAAAATCATGATGATTTGAAAGAGTATGGCAAATACTTCTTCGTCTTGCAATGAATCGGTACAAAGAAATGAGTCGAGGGTTTCTTGCAGAATTTCCATGACGACTACTTCGACGGGGAATTTTGGAATAGTAAGATATACGTCAGACTGGTGAGATGATGATAATGAACATGATGATGATGATGATGATGCTCCATCTCCAACCAGCTCATCATTATCATCATCATCATCATTAACATCATCATCATCATCATCATCATCATTAACATCATCATTATCATCATCATTATCATTATCATCAGCATCATCATCAACATCATCAACAGCATCATCATCATCATCATCATCATCTTTGATAACATTTTCATTTTCATCATCTTCATCTTCATCATGAATATCTTCGACTCCTTTTTCATCTTTGTTTATTATCGCATCTTCATTTTCAGCGTCAGCAATGTCAATGACATGTAATAATATTTCATCATCGTGGATATTTAATTTCTGCAACCGATTTTTCTTTTTTTTCAGAAAATACATCTTCTTTCCTTGTTCTTCACTTAAACCGTCATCATCATTATCATCATCCAAATCATCATCATCATCATCATCATCATCACATGAACTCTCAATATTCATGTACTCTTCAAAGTCGGCATCATTATCCAAATCCGTCGTAAACAATCTTCCTCTATTGCGACGAAAAACTTTCGATTCCATCAAAAATTCAATATCATCGGTTATGTTGAGCCGAAAATTTTCTTTAATCCCTAAAAATGACCCAAAAAATTCAATTCCATGATCAAATTGGAACTGTTCCATTAATTGACATGTTAAATACACAAAAAAACCATCTACATACGCTGCATTATATTCACTCCGATATTTAAAATGTCCTCCCGACCCCTTTGCAAATTCAGGCAGAGCAAGCATTTCATCATCCAGTTGCATTGTTCCACTTACATATTTAAAAGGATCAATCAATGGGGCTAGTTTGAAAAATAATTTTTTCGTCGTCACCACATCATTGTCTTCTTGATAATTTTTAACTCCACAGATGTAAATTCCATTCGCCTTTTCTTTCCCTTCTTCCAAATTTTGAGATTCATCTTTACTTGAGATACTATATATGTAGTCTCGTGTGCGAAGATTCACCGTTTTATAATTGGTATCATTCATGTGGAAAATATGTCTGTAAAGCGGAATAAAATTCTGTGCGTCTGATATCCCTGCTGAAGCCTTCAACCCACCAAAAAGGACATTGTTGCGCCTTTTATGGTATTGAAAAGATGGAGGAGCAGATGATGATAAATTTGAGAAAGTGGACATTTTTTTTCCTTTCTTTTTTTTTGTGTTTGATGCGCAAAAAAATATGTCAGCTTTTAACTAAGATTAATCAATCAATGAATCAATGAATCAATGAATCAATCAAATGACCAGTTAAAGGAATATGTGTTTTTTTGAAAACAGCACACCGCATAAAAGAGAGATTCACTGGTGGCGTATTCATCGATATTAACCTTTCAGATGGCAATAAAGAGTCTGCTCCAAAGGTGAGATGAAACGCCATTTTTTTCGTATTCTCAATCACGACATATCCAATGCATGGTATTTCTTGTAGCACTCCCTTTTCTTCATTGACCAACGCCCAAAATTTTGGATGATGAAGGAAAAATTCAATCAAGTATACATCAATTTTTAATTTATCAAGAATGTTCTTCGTGTTGAGAATTTCATGAACGGTAACAAGCCATAAATCATTTGATGATGTTATTGGATGTGACTGAATTTGGATAACACTGAAATCAAAAAAAATGTACATGGTTTCATTTTCTTCCATGTATCCCTTATAGACAACCTTATCCATATCGCTTTGGTGGCAAGCGAAAAAATATGCATCAAAGATTTTAGAGATGACATTTTCACATGTTTCCGATATGGATGCCTTCAATTTTGAGATTTCAAAGGTAAGAAAGGATAGAATAGAATCCGTTTCTTGTAAATATTTGTACAACATAAATTGCAAAAAGGGAGTGCCGGGTAATTGATTATTTACTTGATACAAAATAATTTTCAGGTACTTATTCGATGATGTTGTTGATGATTGTAAAGTAGACAAGGATAATAAGGATAAAGTTTCAACTCCACGGTACGTATATGTTTGTTGTATGCTATCATCATCATCATCATCATCATCATCATTATCATTATAATTTTTATCGTCAACAGTTATAATATTATCATTGTCATGAAAATTGGCAGGTATTTGTTGCGTTATGGCATCGATAGATTGGAGAAGATTATCAATATCTTTCATGTTCATTTGGTTTTTTGTTGTTTCAATCTTGTTCTCAAATTACCCCACCTTTCTTTTAAACTTTTTTTTTTGCCCTTCATGCTGCCTGATGATCATGATGATTCAATTTTTTTCTTTTTTGTAACCGTCTCTTTGATTTTTTCTTCTCGATTATTCATGACAAAAGAACACATTGTTTTGACTTTTTCAGGGTCAACGTGTAATACGTCGTCTTGTTCAAAGAAGGACATGAGTAGCTGTAACAATGACTTGGAAGATATCCCCTTTTTCACGATATTCTTTTTGTAGATTAATGCTCCATCTTTCAAATCAAAACAATCAATTTCATGCAACTTCATCACTTTCACCAAATCCCCGGTTAATTCATGCTTCTTTTCACGTAATTTCCGAATCTGAAGTTGTAAATTACGCATTTCAGCGTCAACTCCAACCCACTCTTTGATGAGTGTTATTAATTCCTCTTTCGAAGTTCCGACATTGTTGATAAAATTATCAGTTTCCATCATTTTTTTTCTTTCAATCTGTAAATAGTTGTGAAAAAAACTGATTTTTTTACAACGATGCATTTATACCCTTAATCATTTGTTGTAATTCCGGATTTACTTTTCGAAAATATTTAATAATTTTAGAAACGGGTATCCATGCAAAACCTGTGCTTACTGTTTTGTTTGCAGTTTTTTTGAGTGATTGTATCAAACTATCATCTTCCGCAGAGAAAAGCTTGTTCAGCATGATATCGATATCTTTGCTGGCGAGATTTGTCTCTCTTTTAAAGTGTACATTGGTTGGACCTTCTATTTTCGGAGGCACAATGTTGATGCCAAAATGGGTATATACACACTTTGATTCACCATCTTTTCGACCAGGAAGAATTTTAAACCTTTGCATATCATTCGTTGTAAAGTTCATCCCAACATAATCGCGAAGAATTCGTCTGGCTGTTTCAATTATTGTACTTTCTCCTTTTGTTTTGGTATGACTTGGTATAAAAACTTTGGAGCTTTTTTGAATACCAATCAAAATTGTTCGTCTTTCGCTATTACCTTTAAATAAAAGTACATATACTCTTTCAGGCATCACTGTTGATTTGCCAGTTGGAAAAGTATCCAAGGAAAGATTTTGAAAAGCAATATCTCTCCCGGCAGAGTTAATTGCTCCTACAAATTTGGATGGAAAGACTAAATTGTTGAAAGTCAATTTTTTTGCATAGCTAAAAAGAAGGGTTTCATCACTCGTTTCCGTTTTTTGTAAATTGGAAAGCTCCATGATTTTGGAAACCACACTGGAAAAACTTAAATTTGATGCGTTCGGTAAAACCGGTACGGAATGCGTTAAAGAATTGACGACGTTGGCAGTCCGACACGTAACCATGAAAGTTGATGACATTGGTATTATTTCTTGCTGCAAATTGAGTTGTGGGAAACAGAGCATTCCACGGCAAGAAATTTGGAAAACTTTTTGATTCGGTTTTAGTTTTATTGTTGCGTTAAGGTCAATAATAGTCTTATGCAATATATCCCCATTAAACCGGAGAACAATTGTGATTACACTTAAAACACCAATTTGTCTCAAATCATTTACATGTACGCGAAACTCAAAGGGTGTTGAGCTATAAATAGATTTAATAGCTTTGGGATAGCACCATTGCAAATGCCAAGGAGATGATGATGATGATGATGATGATGATGAATGAGGCAAGATATTGTATGTGAACCTTATATGAGATGATGAATATGCAATTTGTCTCACATTTCCCTTGTTCCGAAATGTTTGTTTGCTAAAGTTCCAAAAGACATTTTCATGTAAAGATGCCAATTCTGTCTTTTCATTCGAAAGATTATAAAACGTAGATTTTTTCTTATTATACCCGAGAAGTAAAGAATCGGTTGGATTCATCTTTGTTGGCATGACGGAAATACCAAATATATGATCATCCGTGTTGTCATAGTCCATATCAAAAAGGCGATGATCCCATAAAATCAATTGTTTCGTAGATTTCTTTGCCCAATCATCTTTAAATCTACCAAGTGAAAACAGTGATTGTCCTAAAATATAGGCATCCATTTTATAAGCGACTACCATAAAGGCAGGGTATGTTTCATTAATAATCTGTAGATCTAGTTGTAATCCATTTCTCCCCATCCACACGCTTGCTATTTTTCCCAAGACACATTTACGTTTGGATCGTGAATAAACGACAATGGACATATTTTCAGTGAAATATGTGTCGTCATTTCCGCCTGGACGCCCAACCATGTAATCATCGAGATTTAAATGATCGTCTGAGACGGAAGATTCGGGAAAGAGATATGGATCATCATCATTTCGTACATTAAATCCGAAATCAAGCACCTTTGTTGCACGTTTCTTTGTTTTGATGACTTGTTTTGTATGAATATCATCATCATCATCATCATCATCAATAACATCATCATCATCATCATCAATATTATCATCATCATCATCATTTTCATCATTGTTATAATAATCATTTATGGCATACAAACAACTTCCATGAATGGCAAGCTGCATCTTTTGCTTAATTTTGGATACGTAACTTGTTTATTTGCATAATAATAAAATTATGTCTATTTTTCCCCCCCCCCCCAAGGTCGAAAATAAGGGAAAGAATTATAGAATATGATGATGATGATGATGATGATTAAAATGAGTGCAGCGGTCTAGAGATCAATTGTTGTAATTGCATTATTGCCTTTTCGTAATCCTTAATTACTCGTGCATCAAATAATTGTTTCAGTCTCTTTCTTACAAAAAAATTATTGTATGGAATAGATTTTCCATCGAGCATTGCCGTATTATTAGTATTGAAATCGGCATGATCACCATCGTCATATTTTCTGCCAAATTGAAAAGATTTCCCCCCTTGTCGTTTATTCCATTTCATCAGCCGTTTATTCATCTCCCTCTTTGCGACATAAGAATAGCATTCGTGCACTCCGTGGACTTCAAAGAATTTGGCTCTCCAAGGACATGAATTTTTGTCGAAAGCAGTAGAAGGTATTTCCAAAGACCCTGCCAATCCCTCCGTTTTGTAAAAATAATCATCTCGCAGCGCAAAGGGTGGAGGGGGGACCGTTACTTTTAATGGAGGCACCTCCGATTTGTCAACCCCCCCTCTCTTTGTTGCGATCAAAACACGTAAGTTCTCTTTTACCGTCGTCTTCCCGTATAAACTATCAACGTGGTCACATAACATATGCCTGCTTACCAACCGGCAAGCATCGTTTAATTCTGCAATATTCACGGTTTCCCCTCTAATAGGATCTACTTTGAAAAATGCTTTATTTAAATGATCCCATGTTCTGCGGTATTCAACAAAGTACGTATGTATCTCTGAGAATGACGGGAATTCATATGGCGAATTGTGCACCATTTCCCAAAAGGAGTCGCATAATAAGATACTTGCCAAGCAATATCCAAGCCGGTTCATTCTTATGTGCAAAGGTGAGATGTTTTCCATATATTTAACAGACACCGTATCGTCGTCATCGTGGATTGCTATAACTTTGGCTTCATATATTTTATCCTTTGACTCTTCATAAGGTACATACACCCGACTATTCACTTCACAATTGCCGAAAATGTTTTTTCTGTCAACATTTTTTTTGATAGTTTCTGGGATCTGCAATGACACAAAATTATCAATTACTGTTTCAAATAAAGAAGGTTGCGTCGCATCTTTCCACACACATATATATCCATTTTGCCAACCACATATTATTTGTTTACTATCTACTGAAAAAACGAGAGAAACAACTTCTCCTCTTCCTTTTCCTTCGGTAGAAAAGGTCTTCAAATCGCCAGCAATATCGGTCATTAAATTCCATATTTTCACAGTCCCGTCGCCATAACCAGCCGCTAGGTAAAATTCGGATTTACATAAGTCCATTGCAGTAACTCTTGGTTGTGAATCCATCTTCATCGTCTTTGTGGGTCTTGGTCTTATCGGGTGGATATTAATGAACTCGTCAGCGTCCTTATAATAATCAATATTTCCATCTTCGAATCCGAAACATATAGAAGTTTGACCTGAAGCCATGCTTATAACCTGAAATTTCCATGCAATATCTTTTTGCTTACAATTCCCTTCTTTCCCAAAATTGAAAAAAAAGGTGATTTTCTTATTGGACCAATTAGCTATGATCATATGATTGCAATGTAGAAGTCCTAAACATTCGGTTGGGCTGGGCTGGGCTGGGCTGGGCTGGGCTGGTTCATCATCATCAGAATCATCAGGACCATCAGAATCAGCAGAATCATCAGAATCATCAGCAGAATCATTATTATCAATTTCACAATCCTTTAAAAGTTTAAGGGTAGTGTCAGAAGTCACAATAAGAATCGTTTGCTTGAAACCAAGAATCAATTCTCCGTTACAAGACGCGCAAAACTTTGGAAGTACGCCTTTGAACCTACTGACATTATGGTGTTTCGCCACCGGTTGCAACAACTCTACGTTTTTTGTTTTAAAATCATAGAGTTTTAAAAATGCTGGGTCAGTATCCCCTTTTTGAGTAGATGCCATCACAACGTCTTCAGCAGTCAACTTCAAATATTTTATATTATTTAGGTCTTTGTCGTCATTGACTTGTATTCCTCGAGGCGGAGACTTTTCATAAATGAAGCATCCATTAAGGCAACAATACATACCATTATTATTATGAGAAAATCCCACTAAAAGTTTATCAAGAGGATTCTTCATTGTTATCGTATCTGAAAGAGTGGTTGTTATTGTCGTCCAAGCTGCCACTCTATCGGAGAGGGACGCGTATTCAGTCTTAATACTTATATCCGCTACATACTGAGCCATTGTAACTTCTTTACTCGTATTTGAACTATCTATATTGAACGCAGCTTCTTTACAAGCAACATCCACATATTTTTCAAAGATGAGGAGAAAAAAATAAATGATACCAATGACATTTGTTAAAAGCTTTTGCAATGAAATTTTAAATATGGCAACGTCATTCTGTGAATCGATGATTGAAACATTTTTGACGTTCTCAAGTGGTGATGATAGGTCGAATGGTATCATACACAGTCTATAATTGTGATAATTTTTTATTGTAAAGATTGATTCTGAATTGATGTAATAATCTGAATTGAGAACGACTTCTTCATTATCAAATCCTAAAATGGAATAAGAAATGGTATTCTTTGGCAAAAAGACATAATTGATCACATCCCTTTGGACTGGCACTTTTGTGTCTGTATATTTGTTGGAATCTCTGTCTTTTAGATAATCGGTTATGATTAATGGGTGTTGGACCATAAATAACTGTTCGGCATTGAAGCGCCCGAATCTTTTGACGTATTCCATAGCTCTTGCTTTTGTAGTGTCTTTCAAAGTGGTGGAGTCAATACTGTTTCCAATAATAATTTCAGTCGTCCGTATAACTATTGACGTGTGCAATGTCATATCATCATCATTATCATTATCATCATCATCATCATCATCACCATCATTGTAAGCATTATATTTTGCATCATTATGATCACGAATTCTTTTGGATAATGATAATGAAGAATTTTTGTCTTTTTTCGCCGCTTCGATGACAAGTTTTTTAATGTCTGTCATTTTTTTCCCTTTCTAAATATTCTTATCTTTATTAATTTATCATCATCATCATCATCATGACCCCCTTTTCGATTTTTTTAATGTTTTCCGCGCCCTGCGATTTATCATCCTTTTTGTTCCGTTCATTTTATGTATGTGTTTTCTCCTCTTCCTCTTTATTTTCATGCCTGTTTCTGCATTCTGATGTGGGCTGTATTTCATGAAATTTTGACGATATTCCAAAGATTCCTTATCATTGCCTAATCTTTGATACAAGGCCAGTTTTTCTTTACGGATATCTGTCAATTGCATTTGGTCCCCATAACATGTTGTTGTAAATCGATGCAATAACCCTTTCTGTTGTAATTTATTGTGCACCTGCAATTCAAAGAGGAATTGAGCAATGCATATTAAACGGTTCGAATCATAGTAATGTTTATCAAGATATATAAAGAGCAAATAAAAACTTAAAATAGTATCAATGGAAGCTATCCGGATTTTGGTAGATAATGATTTCATGACAATTTCATTGTAGCTATGACACGCCATAGTTTCATAGACTGTCGCAATGATAAGTTTTTCTCCGCCGACGATATTCCACTCCAATGCATAATGCGGTTTCAATAAATCATCGATTCCATCACGAACAATTATATTCACAAAGGATGTTTTTTTGTCTTTGAAAAAAGTAGCAACCATGGCACGCACCTTTTCAGCCAAGACGGATGGGTTTTTACTCAAGACATCGAAATCAGGAATTTCGCGCACCGCGTAACGTCTCTCCTTGGGCATATACTGACTGTAAAGAGAGATTGCATAACTTCCGAAAAACACACACTCCTCTTTTATGAATAAATCGCGCACCATATAAAAAACGGTTGACATATCCGCTTCCCCTATGCCATGTGACAACCCACCTTTCCGTTGCAAAATCTCACTTGCGCAATTCTCACTGATTAATGGATACTCTGTGTTTAGCAACATCAATCGCTTCGCCACCTTTTCCCATCGTGACAAATCTCCCTGGGGGCGCGATAATTCAAGGTACATGGACATGCGTAAGAAATTGGAAGGACAGTATTTAATGCCGTCTCTGATGACCGCGTCGCGTTGAAGGTTGGTAAATAGTTGTTGGTTGAGATTGGTGACATCTGCGATGGGGATGAAATTGACAAAGACTTTGTAAGTGCCGGCGTGCACACCAGATTTGGCGTCGATATTCTCGTAACCCTTTGTGGCAAAAATGTCTGCTAGTTCCATGCAATCATTCATGGCATCGGGGCTAAAGAAGTCGTAGTCGGGAATGTCAACGTTGTAGTTATAGAATTGGCGTTCCTTTGCTAAAAGGGCGTTGATAGCTGTTCCACCGTAGCAAACGAGTTTCTTTTTGCGTAAAAAGCTTTCAACGATTTGGATCATTTTCCGCACCGCAGGATCATTGGTGATTCTAAATTTCACTTCGGTGCTGGCCTTGTCAACAGCTTGACGTAGTAAAAACAGTTCGCATTCATCGACGGAAGAAGAAGACGGACAACCTGATTTCAACATTGCAAAAAATTTGTCAAAAAAAAAATGGTAAAAAATCTTACTATATGAAAAGTAATTATAAATTTATTTGCATGAATTTCATTTTTGTTTGCAAACCATGATGTAATTACATACTTGCTACAGAATGTTGCGACGGATGAAGATGATGTTGCAGATGATGAAGATCATGAAGATGATGATGCTGAGAAAAGTAATATTTTAAAGAAACGCAGACCATCATCTGAAAATGACGAAGCAAGACTTTTGGATTTTGGATGTAGCAACAAAACGCTTCTACGCATTTGTCTACTTGAGTCGCTGGACCCAGCGATATTAAAGTTTTTTCCAAAATTTGGATTGATGAAAACATTCGTTACGATGCTATCTTGAGTAATAAAGTGACTCTCAGCACTATTTCGCATCTTTTACTGCAATTTTTATCGAAAAAGAATATTACGAATATTTGCCATAGACTTGTAAAAGGGAAAACCATATTCGATACGGATCCGACTCATACAAAGCAAAGGAAGTCAGCCGGAGAAATCTTTTCTTATCTGTTATCTGGACTTCCTCAAAATGAAGCAAAAAAAATGGGCTACATAACTTTAGGTTTCATACCACAATATAAAACTCAGACCTTCAACATCTGTCTCCTCAAAAATTATATTTTCATAATAGTAATCATCATCATCATCATCATCATCATATTATATAGAATAGAAGATAAATATATACAGTAAATTTATATGACAAAATACTTTATTATTACCAACGGACCAACAGGGTCGGGAAAAAGTGGATTGGTGAAAAAGACGCTTGATTATTTAGGTGTCGAAAACTATGCTGAAAAAATAACAAAATTTTTAATCGACGATTTAGTTGAAAATGACAGTATGTATAAAGCAGAAGTAAAAGACATTATCACTGAAGTTGAAACAAAATGTCATGAACATTTATCATCATCATCATCATCATCATCAATATATAATGAATGCAAGGAAAGAGCATTAAAATATCCTTCCATAGAATTGGTAGATAAATTTGCTCTGGCTTATTTTCACACACGAAAACATGGATGTGAGAATTTGCGACATATTGGTGACAATTGCGATGCAGTACTAGAAAATCAATTGGCAATGATAAACGAAAAAAAACCGGAAATAGTAGTATTTGAAATGACTGGAACCTATATACCAGCATGGTTACTATGTGATAAATTTATCCCCATTGATTATACCATCATTGTAAGTTATTCTTTAGTGAATTTGGAAAATTTAGTCCAACGTAATCAAGGCAGAGCATATCAAGCTCTACAACAATTTGAGGAGAATGACTCGAACCCTGCGCCGCGTTTTCCAAATACAAGTTTGGAGACATTCAAGCCAATTGTAAGAAAAATTAAAGACGTCTTGTTTGAATTGTATGAAAGTTGTATTGAGAACGGTAATTCAAATAACGGAAAATGCGGAAATCGTGATATTGCCAAACTCTTGTTATTTGACAACAATGAAGCCTCAAGTCGTCTGATTTTTGATTCATCTTCACCATTATCATCCTCCACTCTTTCAAGAAAAAATTTGTATGAACTCATCAATCAAAGTTTTGGTGATATGCACAGAGAAGGAGGAGAAAAAGGTGGTGGTGGTCGTAAGCAAAAATTTTCCATGAAAAAGAAAAAACGATATTTGAAATCAAGAAAAAGAAAAATGAAAACAAAAAGAAATGGGTTGTGACGTTTTAAATAGTCATGCAACTTTTATTTCAATAATTTATCATCATCATCATCATCATCATCATCATCATTCTCAATTTTAAGCAGAACATGTCACACAAATCTTCTCATCATCAACATCATCATCATCATCCTTTTCAAGAGCTTCCATTGCCAATGACGGTGAAATCGTAAACTGTTGTGCAAACCCCTTTGCCTTCCTCCTCAAGTAGTACAATCCCGTTTTCAACCCCTTTTTCCAAGCATAAAAAAGGGTAGACGACAAATTCCGGTAATTCGGCTCTTCCACCCAGAGATTCATACTCTGGCTCTGACAAATGTACCTTCCACGATCCGCCGCCATATCAATGATATCCTTCATCGACATTTCCCACACGGTCTGATACTTCTCCCGCATCGCCACCGGTAACATCTTCAAGTGCGAAACACTTCCACGGTGAAGAATTATATCGTCACGTAATTCAGGCGACCATTTCCCAAGCGCGATCAAATCTTTGACCAAGGCTAAATTCAAAACAATAAATTCACCCGCCAAAGTGCGACGCGTGTATATATTGCTTGTAGTAGGCTCGAAACATTCATTGAATCCCAAAATCTGAGAGGTGCTTGCTGTCGGCATCGGAGCCAAAAGGGTCGAATTACGAATGCCGTACTGCATAATCTGCCTTCGAAGAGAAACCCAATCATAAAGGGGTTGATGATATGGATCTTCCACATTCGTCTGGAATTCGTTCCACAAATCAAACTGGAACTTGCCATTGAAAAGAGGGGATCCGACAAAGGAGCTGTAGGCGCCAATATTGTCCATCGATGTGGCATTCACAATTTCGTAATAGAGAACAGGCTGCAGAGCCGCAAACTTTTCCTTGTAACCCTCCACTTTGTCTAGCCATAACTTGTTCGCCATAAAATCGTAACCGTGAATCGTCATCTCAAGATCGTTGTCTCTATCTTCGTCGTAATAATTGTCGCTAATCACATCAATGAAAACACGCCTCACAAACACTTGGATCTCTCCCAAAACTGACTGTGGAAACAGCTCTGCAAGTTTCTCGGAACGTTCTTTCGCCAATTCCAAACTCGCTTCAAGGGCGGCGTGGTACATGGTTTCGAAGATGTCCTTATTGATTTTGCGTGCCTCGGGGCCACAAAACTTGACATTGAATTCGAAAAACAAATTTGCCAACCCTTGGACTCCTACGCCAATGGGACGGTGAAGAAAATTCGATCTTTTGGTCTTTCTTGCGGGGTAAAAACTTTTGTCAATGACTTTGTTGAGATTTCGCACCACCACCTTGACAATCGCATGCAACTTTTCGTAATCCATCATTTTCGTATCCTGCAAAAAGCAACTTGGCAAAGCGATACTGGCCAAATTGCAGACTGCAGTCTCCTTTTCGTTGGAAACCAAGGTGATCTCGCAGCACAAATTGCTTGATTTGATAACACCCACATTCTTTTGATTGGACTTGTTATTCACCGCGTCTTTGAAAAGAATGTACGGAGTACCGGTTTCCATCTGGGAATCCAAAATCTTGAACCATAAATCTCTCGCTTTCAATTGTTGCCTGATTTGCGTTTGCGCTTCATACGCGGCATAATGATCGTCAAATTCTGTGCCGAAGGAATTCGCCAAAAGGGGGGCATCAAGGGGACAAAAGAGGGTCCACATTTGGTCGGTTTCGACACGACGCATGAACAAATCGGGGATCCACAATCCATAAAACAAATCTCTCGCTCTTTTGTCCTCATCTCCGTGATTTTTCTTTAGCTCCAGAAACTCGCAAATATCTGCATGCCATGGCTCCAAGTAAACGGCGATGCTCCCATTTCTCTTACCACCTTGATTCACAAATCGGGCCGTTTCGTTAAAGACGCGCATCATTGGCACAAGCCCGCTACTTTGTCCGTTGGTGCCACGGATAGGAGCATTTTTGGCCCGGATGTTGTGAATATGCAATCCGATTCCACCCGACCATTTGGAAATATCCGCACAGTCACTCAATGTCTTGTAAATTCCACCGATGCTGTCATCTTCCATAGCGAGGAGGAAACATGAGGAAAGCTGCGGATTTTTCGTCCCGCTGTTGAAAAGAGTGGGCGTGGCGTGGATAAAACACTTCGTCGACATCAACTCGTACGTTTCCACCACCCTTTCAAGATCCGAACCATGCAAACCAACAGCCACACGCAAAAACATATCTTGGATACCTTCCACCAAGACATTACCAACCAGTTTCATCAAATATGATTTTTCAAGAGTTTTAAATCCAAAGAAGTCGATGAGAAAGTCTCTGTTTTGTTGTGTGACGGAGTCGAGAAAGGGGGCGTGGGTGACTACGGTTTGGAAAAAGGGTTCCGCGACAACGCCGTTTTCATGAAGAAGTTGCATTTTTTGCGAAAAGGGGAGAGGTGTTTGCTTCTGGTGGTTGCTGATGGCGATGCGGGCGGCTAAACTTCCATAATCTGGATGCATGGTGATCATGGAAATGCTTTGTTCGGAGGTGAGTTCGTCAATATGGGTAGTGGAGATGCCATCATAGAGTTGCTCGATCACTTTCATGACAAGAAAGGAGTAGTTAACATTTTCCAACGGAGGATTGACACAAGCGCCAATGGTTTTCACGCGGCTTGTAATTTTGTCAAAGGAGAAGGGTTCCAATGTAGCATCCCTTTTGGTGACATTCATTTCAATCATTTTTTTATTTTGTTTTCTTGATAAAAAATAGTGAATTATAGCACATTTTGCGTGTATGAAAAAAAAACAACATAAATCATGATTTCTTTAATACTAAGAAAAAAAGGGTGAAAAATATAAATGTCAATTTTTGAAGATCAGTCAAACATAACAATCCTGTACATGACCTTTTGTGAATTTGACAGAAATGAAAACGATATTGATTATCATGAGAATAATTATTATTATAACACAAAATCCGTCGAATTGAGCACGAATGAGGGTGACAAAGACACTATCATAAATTTTGCGATTTCCCAAAATATGGTCCAGTGTAAGTTAACATACATTCGATGTTTTCATGTCGAAAATGATGAGTATTTAGAGAGGATATCACCACCCTCTGCTTCTCATTCAAACGACTACTTTGTAAGTTATACGCTGTCTCCTGCTACCACATATCGTCTAGAATTGACAATTGCGGTTATTCAAAATCCATTAAATATTCATTTCCCATATTTTATCAAGCTGAATGTTCTCGATTCTGAAAATAAGGAGTTGTTGACACTGAAACTTATTGTCCTCTTTCGACTGGCAGATATATGTTTGATAGATTTGGGGTCCAATCGTCTGATAACCAAGGAGGGTAGTAATATTACGAGACGCATGAATGATCAAGTTTCAAAGGCAAAAATTGCAATGACACAAAATGGAAATGAAATCATAAATGTAGAACGTGGGAATTTCTATGGCGAAATTACATCCGGTGATTTACAAGAGTTGATAAATGATGCATCGTCTTCTTCGACCATTTTTAGACCATTGAAATTAAAATCGTCTCCTTTTCGTCCTCCTCGTACGAATCTCTATGACAAAGTAACAACGGATATGGTCAATGTGAATATTGAATATCTTACTGATGATTTAAAAATTTGCAAGTTTCGTCTGAAATTGTCAGACATACTCACTGATTCCCAAAAAGTAAAGGTTATTTTACATCATAGGGTAGGTGACACGATTGTTTTTATGTTAGATTATTTGAATAGTGAGCATTTATCGGATCCAGAAGAATATCCTTTGGAAGAGACATTGTTTATATGTCGATGTGAAAACGGTGAGATTTTAAATGATATGATATTTCGTTCCCTTGATAGAGCAAACGCTTTATACCTCCTGTATGATAGATACAAAGCTTTGCTCGAAGCGATACAGTACGTCTCAGTTAAAGGATTTATTCCCGACGTAAAAACGGCTACGATTGATGATATAGTTTCCAAGAATAAGCAAACAATGAAATTCGAAGAATTTATAGATTTCCAACAACCGCTAATTAAATTTTTCGTCCAAATGCTCAACGATTTACGTTTTATTGATGCAGACAGAAATCTTATTTCCACCCTCCCTAGTATAGATGAAGTAAACTCTCTTCCGCCAAAAAATGAATCTAGTGATTTACTGATAAAAGTTGGATACGAATTCATTGATGTGGTAATTCGTCACCGGTCGCGTAAATGTCATGACGACGTTGAACATAAATTTCGAGTTCTTAAAAAACATGTTGGTAACACCCCTTGTTTATACGAAAAATATTACCCAACTCCAACATTTGGTGTGTTTTATTTCGACAATAACCGACCGTTATATTCCTCGGATTCATATCGCTTTTGCGTATTCAAAGATATGTTTTTTGATACTCGTCATTCAAACGATCTCACGTATTTTCAGACGACGTTATCATCTTTATCATCATCATCATCATCATCTTTATCATCTTCAAGACAGCCAAAAAACAAATTTTGCTTGCTTAATACAATATTTAAGCATCAAGATAATCCATGTAATTTTTTACTTTGGTGCGAATCTCTTGAAAACTTATATTTGGCATTATCATTAAGTTCATCTTTACCTTCATCTGATGCCAACTTCCCCAAAAATTACATTGATGGAGTTGAAGTGTATTTTAATTATTCATTTTGCAACAATGTTTCGTTTTACATGTGTTTGCCACAGTTAGATGAAGTAAGAAGTCGAAGTTTTGCGGCAATATTGTATGACACACAAAGTCCAGAAAGTGAATATTTTATAATAGATTTTATTCCTATTTTTGTGCCAAGAAGTACATCCGTGCAAAAATTGCGAATCTGTGAAATTTTTTCGTCAAAAAGCTCCCGTTGTCGGGTACCTGACGGTGAAAAAAGAAAAGTTTTAATGAGATCATCATCATCATCATCATCATCATCTTTATCATCATCATCATCAGTATCTTCTTCATCGACGATGATTTTAATTGTTTCAATAATTGATAACACCTGTTTTTATAAAACTCTTCGCTTATTTATATTTGAAACCAATGGTAAATTGAATAGCATTCCCACCCCACGAAAAAAAAATGAGATTGTCAATGTTTTCCACTTAGAACACATAGGTGATGGAAATTATAAATACTCAGATGGATTTCCAAATACAACGGACACCATGCCAATGGCCATTCTTGACCTAAAATTAGGGAAAATTATGAAACCCTTTTCCATGAAAGAAGATAAAAAGGAGAATGATGCTGAAAAAGATGATGATCAAGATGATGATAAAGATGATCATCAAGATGATGATGATGATGATGATAAAGTTGCGCCTGCCGCATTTGAATATATTGATTTCATGTCCTCATTCGCCTTTACGGACAGTTTTAAAAATAGTTTATTCATCAGTATTCAAAAACAACAGATCGATGAAAGTGACATGAATGCAAAAATATTGGCGCAGGTAAATCTTTTGGTCCCAAAAGTAATTTCAGAATCACATGATATTTTCCTTTTACAATCATCATCATCATCATCATCATCATCTAGACATTTTATTGAAGCGATCAACAATGAAACATGCACGTCATTATCAGTGTGTCATGTTTCAAAAAGTGATATATCAAAAAAAGCTTGGATATATTATCAAAACGAATGGTCCATCTTTGCAAAATTCTTCACCTATCACACCCCTTTGTTTTATAACGCGAATACGATTCGGATTGTCTCATTATTAAGAAATTACGACAAAGACTTTGCGCCTCTGCAAAAAAATATTCAACTTCTTCTCGACATCTATACCTCCTCCTTTTCTTTTAATTTTAAAAACGAAAAATGGGACATTACAACAAATATTAAAACATTTTCTGATTATGTGGAACCAATGAATGATGTTTACGATGATGATGACCCAAATATTCAAATTCTTGTTGCTATTATTGAAACATTAAATGATAAATTTATGTCATATAACTCCCCCTTGCAAGTTTTAAAGGGGGAAATGATAATCTCCATTTTAAGGGGGGGGAGAGTTATGCAAGTAGGACAAAAGCCAAATTTTCGAGCAGTATTAATGAATAATGATTCGTGGTTTCAGCGAATGTTTCTGCGTGTATTGGTATATGATCCAGACACGCTAACAGAAGAGTTGTTTCATCTTCAGCATTTCAAAGATATATATCTTGTGATCTGCATATTGCTTGGTATGACCAACATAGACACTGTTGAATTCATAAAGACAAAGATTACTGATTTAATTATTCAGAGTTGCCAAGTTATCGTCGAAAAAGCAAAGGATGATTATGTAGACATATTTGATGCGTTAAAGGCCAAAACGTTATCAAAGGTGACAAGTCATAATAATAAATTGACTAATCCCACATTAGTTATTGGTAAGATCAATGTCGAAAAGGGGAAAGATACATATGATGCTTTCTCAAATGACGATTTGTCATATGATTCATTTCTCTCGTGACCAATTGTTGCGTCATTTGTTTCGTTTCTCGTGACCATAGAAATGATTCCGTACCCACTTATGTGTAAAATGAAAGATAAGCGTAAAGACCAATGCATGAACTGTTGCAATCACATATTTCGAACCATGAGGAGGTATCGTTACAAGGATTCCTGGGGTTAGCAGGAAAAAAAGAATGAAAATGTAAAGGTTTAAACAAAGATGAAGCTCCATTTTTTTTTACTGTTAATTTTATTTACAAAAAGAAAAAAAAATGGATCTCATCATCCATCCTGAAAAAACGTGTGGTAGACGCAAAAAAAATCATTTTGACGTAATCTTTTTCAGCAGTGGTACATAGTTCTGATACTCGCCGTATTTTTGGACATCCCAAATATCAGCAATCGGTTTCCCTGGATTCGTTGCAAAAGCTTTTGCTTCATCGATCATGATGTGTTCCCAATAAATAGAACACTCGTCTGCATTTTTGCGAACTTTTTTAGATCTGATGGACATATTACGAAACGCGGCAACAATTTTCCAAAAAAGGGGGGGGGGGTAAATCAACGCAGGCTCAAGATCGGTAATGTGACGAGCAATGACACATCCCGCGTACATCACATCTTTTTCACGAATCCCCATTAGAACCTCGTCATCTTCGTCGTCGTCATCTTCGTCGTCGTCGTCGTCATCTTCGTCGTTGTCATCTTCGTCGTTGTCATCTTCGTCGTTGTCATCTTCGTCGTTGTCATCTTCGTCGTTGTCATCTTCGTCGTTGCCATCTTTGTCGTCGCCGTTGCCATCTTCGTCGTTGCCATCTTCGTCGTTGCCGTCTTCGTCGTCGTCGTTGCCATGTTTGTCGTCGTCGTTGCCATCTTCGTCGTTGCCATCTTCGTCGTTGCCATTTTCAACTTCATCTCTTTCTTTGTCATTAACTTCAGAGAGACTCCTAACTTCTTCGTCAATCTCATCATGATCATCATCGTCTCCCCCCTGCTCTTGCTGTTGAGGATATGAATCGCTGAAAACTGACGCTTCTTCATGGTCCTGATCGTCATCTACATCTCTTTCTTTGTCATTAACTTCAGAGAGACTCCTAACTTCTTCGTCAATCTCATCATGATCATCATCGTCTTCCCCCTGCTCTTGCTGTTGAGGATATGAATCGCTTAAAACTGACGCTTCTTCATGCTCCTGATCGTCGTCTACATCTTCACAGAGACGCATAATTTTTGAGATGCTTTCCTGCTCTTGCTGGTCAGAATCCGAATTGGTGAAAACGCGCTCTACGTCTTGCTCCTGCTGCTGGTGAGAATGTAACGCATCATCATCATCATCTTCATCTTCATCATCACCAAAGCTTAATTCAACTTGTGCAAGTCCCTCCCTTTCAGATATAAACTTTTTCGACTTCGTAGAAACAGCAGCAGGCTTCCTCTTTCTTGGAGCCGCACGAACACGGGCCTGCCTATTGGAGAATTTCAGTACTCGACCACCCTCTTTCTCAGCTGCGCGTTCCGCTTCACGTCCCTCAAAATCATCGAATTCCTCCTCCTTCTCCTCTGCGTCACTTACTGGGGATTTCGCTTTCTTAGGAACAGGATCTTTGCGACGACGCTTTGGTGCAGATTTATCACCACCGGTAAGTCGACGTTTTGGTGCAGATTTTTCATCAGTGGCAACTCGACTTTTCAGACCAGCTGGACGACGTCTCCCCCCCACCTTGGCATGACCAGACAGTTTAATCACCAAGTCCGGGTTCACAACAACAACTTCAGCATCAGGATACCATTCCTTCTTTGGAACTGTCAAAAAATCGTGCTCCGTTGGGTCAATCATAGATTCAGAAGAGATAATAAACTTCAAAGCGTTGAACATATGACGGTATTCTCCCTTTGTTGAAATCATATCCATCTGATAGCTGTTAAGAGCGCGAAAACGGTTATGAAAATTACCCTTGTCAAATTTTGCATCGAAAAATTTGCCTAACATCTTCTCCCTTCGCTTGTTGAATGCTCGAATGACATTTTCATCGGACAAATCCACCAACGACATCCTCTTTGGAGCATCATCATCATCATCATCATCATCATCATCTTTACCTTCATCATCGATGACATCTCTACTGAAAAAGGATGATGTAAACGCGTTTCTCAAGACGTCGCGGTAAAAACCTGCAATTCCAGCACAAAAATCGTACTTGTATCCATCGTCCATTTCTGTGAGATTGAGGGTGACGCCAAAAACCGTGCCCCAATCTTTCTTGTCGTAATCAGTTGGTAAGGAACGATCCTGCTTCAACTCCCTGTTTACATCCATTTTTTTGATGCGTTGAAAGACACGGAGAATATCTGGATTCAACGTCGGATAAGTAGTGGTACCCTTCTGCACTGGTTCGTTTGAAAAATGAGTCAAGGTGTTGATAATGAAAGCGACACTAGACAACTTTTTTTCCAACAATTCGAATGCCGTATCAACCTTGGCATCATTCTCGCCAGTAAGAAACACCACATCCCAAATTTCAGAAAAAACTTGCACCATAAAGACTTCCACCAAGTAGACAACACATGCATTGACTAGCATAGTTTCGTTGACCCCTTTTGGACATGAATTTGAAATCAAAGTGCCGTGGCGCAAGACGGAACCGTTGGCGTTGAAATACGCCAGGTCGCAAAGGGCGTGTAGGTAATAATTCATGGTTGTTGACGACGAACGATAGGCGGCGTAAGCAATAGAGCGTACCGTTTCCCCGCCCTTGATCATGTTGTTGGGAAGAATTTTTGGACCCACTTTACGGAAGCTGTCGATGAGGGTGATACCGATTCCACCACCAAGATTGCCTATCCCATGCATTTTGTCCTTGTCTGATTTGATAATTTCTTGAAACGAAAAGACAAGGTCAAATTGAGCTCGATGGTATACTGCAGCAGGCAAGAATCCGTAGCCTTCACCCGTCTTATCTTTCGTTGATTTCCAAGCGGAATAAAGGTGGGTGTTATGCTCATTCATGACTGGAATAATAATTTCATGTTCTCCATCGCCGAATACAATGACGAGTGCATCGTTAGCAATAACTGCGTGCACAAATTGTGCGTTCGAATATTTTACATGCGTTTTCATGAAAAGTTTCAAATTCTCTTCTTTGTTGTTTGAAAGGGTGGAAGTGGAAAACATTTTTTGGTGAAAAAAAAAATTTGATTTTTTTTTGAGCTGTTGTGAAAAGATTATGATTTGAGACGTATATTAAAAATGTCATGATTTAAATATGCAATATAATATTGACGTTTTTTGCAACTTTATTGTTTGTTGTTTGTCTGCAACTTTTTTGTTTGAAACTTTTTTGTTTGAAACTTCTTTTTTTTTGAAACTTTTTTGTTTGAAACTTTTTTGTTTGAAACTTCTTTTTTTTTGAAACTTTTTTGTTTGAAACTTTTTTGTTTTCAACTTCTTTTTTTTTTAA
>Ga0214919_10002338_pt1 | contig 29955 bp, 24 predicted proteins | sample LL1503_MetaG_FD_177994 | JGI IMG/M metagenome (GOLD analysis project Ga0214919, IMG submission 177994) | Freshwater microbial communities from Lake Lanier, Atlanta, Georgia, United States - LL-1503 | ecosystem: Environmental > Aquatic > Freshwater > Lake | place: USA: Georgia | collected... | reverse complement strand
TCGTCGGCGCGACGGCGGAAGGCGGGGCCGTGGCCTGCCTCGCAAGGCCATCGATTGGCGCCGTCGGATCAGGCCCGTCAAACGGGGCCCCGGCATCGATCCACTTCATCAACACGCCAAGATCCTCGGGCGACACCTTGCCGCCACCCCGCGGCATGTCGCCGCTGAGAATGACCTCGACGAGCCGGCTGGACTCTCCCACGCCAGGCTGCACCACGCCCGACTTCATCAGCCCCGCGTAGGACACCATCTGAAAACCACCCTTGCGGCCTGCGATATGACAGCCGCCGCAGTGGCGGGAGAGGATGGGCGCCACCTGCGCCGTGAACGTCAGGGCGGGCTTTGCGGCAGCCTTGGCTGCGGCAGGCTTGGCGGCAGCGGGCTTGGCCGCTCCGGCAGCAGGAGGAACCGTTTCCATCCCCTTGCCGGCCGGCTTTCCAGTCGCCGTCTTGGGGGCGGCGGTCTTCGCACTCGAAGTCTTCGCGTTTGCCGACTTGAGGGGCGCCAGAGAGATGCCGCTCACATCGGCCCCCTCCAACTCCAAGTCGTTCCGCAGCGATCGGCATCTTTCCCAAAGGCTTCGCAGTCCGGCCATCGGCGCAGTACCCTCCGCCGCCAGCGCCTCGATCGCCTTCGATGCCTCGGCCGCACGGGCCGCCGCCTTCCCGGGCTTGCCATCCTCGATCAGCTGTTTTGCATCATCCAGGGTTTCCCGGATCTCCTTCAGCGAGCCCTCGGAGGCTGCCGGTTCTGCGACCGCCCGGTCAACAGGCACCATTGCAACCATGGACATGGCGACCAAGAACGCTGCAAGCAGACGCGCGGCTAGCAGCCCGTGGATACGTTGCATCGCTGTCTCTCGTGGAATGGATCGGATGCGCATGCCGATATCGTGTCTGCCTTTATCGAGGCCCGGCTTCAGCGGCTGCCGGTCGCCGTCCACCAGCATCCCAGCCAGAAGGCGGCTGCCGCGATGGCCGGAACCAGCATCCCATAAGCATAGATGGCCCGGCGGGAAAGCGTGATGACGTTGCGGGAATTTTGGATTTCGGCAGCCTCGCCAGCATCACCTGAAGAAGGCAGTTCGAACGAGTCGGCGGCAAATATTCCCCCGGCCTTAACCGGTCGCGGAATCTCGAGCGCCGCGATCGACCGCTCGACCGCGGTATCTTCGAATGCGGTGGGCTCGTGGCCCTGCGCCGTGGTGGGCACGACCACGCGGGTGCCACACTTCGGGCAGGGGAGGCTGTTCCCGCCCCAGCGTTTGGGGACATGCAGCCGCGACCGGCAGCCTGTGCAGCGAAATTCAATCGGCATGAACGCTCACCCGATCCTTCGGTTCGCAGGCGAAAATTGTCTGTCCGCGGAGCTGCAGCATCACTGCTCCAGGGGGGGGGCTTCGGGCCTCACAGGCCTGACCGGCCTGCCGGCACTCTCCTCGAGCGCCATGATCCCGCTGGCCGTCGCGGTGGCTGCGAGCGCCAGGAACCAGGCCACGCCGATGACAAGCCCGATCCGACCGCAGGCGGCGGCACCGGCCTTGTCACCCAGCGAAAAGAGCAGGGCCCCGAGCCCCAGCACGACGGCGATCACCATCGGCAGCAAAACCGCCAACAAGACGCCCCACGCAAGCAGCCGCCGCACTGGTTCCCGCATGAGCGTTCTCGCCTGTGAATTCTCGTTCTCGCCGGACAGAATCGCCCAATCCAGATCGCCCATTCCAGCCGCAACGAGACAGCTCGAAACGCACGCCATGCAGCAGCGACTCGCGCCGCCAGCCCATCTGGGGGTATTGTCGGCCAGTCACGCCGGCGCAGTCAAGCAAGGCCACCGACTGGGCCCGACGGCCGGCGAGCAGTAAACTGCAGTGTATTGACAGGATGTCATCCCGCTCGAAAGGCTCGGCATGGACTGGACGCGGCCCGCGGCTCTGCTCGCCCTGATGAGCCTGCTCGTTTTGGCGTCACCATCGTCCCCTGCATGGTCCGACGAGGTCGAACTGGCCGACGGCCGCGTGTTGCAGGGGCGTTTCGTGCTCCTGCCGGGGGTCGCGATCGCCCCCGATGCCGAAGGCGGCGCGAAACCCGGTGGTGGCACAGCCGTTCTGATGTGCGACGACGAACTGACCCGAACCATGGTCTCGAAGCGGCGGGTGGCAAGGACGGCGCCGGGCCAGGGCGACGCCGGCGCCGAACGGATTCGGATCCCGCAACGGATTCCCGAGAGCGGCCGCCGGGTGGTCGGTGTCGGCCAGATCCTCGGCGCGACGCCGTTCGACGAATATGGCCGCCGCATCCTCTCGCTCAGCACCGCCGGCGGCCGCCTCGACATCGTGCAGGGCATCACGCAGATCGCCGCCCGTTGGACGAGCGTCGAGGGGATTCTCACGGAGCGACCCAATCTGCTCGACATGCGGATCGCGACCTCGTCGATTCCTCGGGACGTGCTCAAACAGGTGATCGATCAGCATCTCGACCGCACCAACCCCGACGATCGGCTGCGGGTGGTGCGGCTCTTCCTGCAGGCGGAGCGTTACGACGACGCCAAGCAGGAGCTTGACGATGTGCTGAGAGATTTTCCCGATCTCGCCGAACTGGCCCAGCAGCGGAAAGATCTGGCCTCGCTCGCCGCCGCCAAACTGCTCGACGAGGTGCTCGTCCGCGGCCGCGTCGGCCAGGATCGGCTGGCGCTCGACCTCCTGGAGCAGTTCCCTGCCGACGACGCCGGCGGCGAGACGGTCGAGGCGGTCCGCGAAGCCCGCGATCGCTATCGGGAGCGGCAGGATTCGGCCAGCGGACTACTCGCCGAATTGCGGCGGCGGCAGGCACAGCTCCAGGAAGAGGGGGACCGCCGCGAAGCTTCGACAATCGTCGATGAGATCGAACAGGGGCTGTCGTTCGCCTCCCTCGATCGGCTGGCGACGTTTGAAAGGCTCGGCACCGACCCCGACATGCCGGCTGAAGCCGCTCTGGCGATGGCGATCAACGGCTGGCTGCAGGGCGCCGCGAGTGCCGATCGCAACCTCAAACTCGCGTTGTCGGCCGTGCAGGTGCGGGCACTTCTCGGCGACTATCTTCGCGCGACCGACAAAACGCAACGCGACCAGATCCACGCAAGACTGGAGCAGGAGGAGGCCTTCGACGCCCCGACCATCGCGGCAATCGCCCGGCAGATGCGGCCTCCGTTCACCCCACCGGCGGAGATCGCCCCGGGGCTTCACGAACTGGAGGTGCCGGGCATCGAAGGGGAGGGGAGCTTCCGTTGTCTCGTGCAATTGCCCCCCGAATACGATCCGCTCCGAAAGTATCCAGCGGTCGTCTCCCTGCATGCGGCCGGCTCTGCGCCGACTCATCAAATCGAGTGGTGGGCCGGCATGCCAGGCCCCGACGGCCAACGCCGCGGCCATGCGGCCCGCAGCGGCACGATCGTGATCGCCCCCGCGTGGGCCCGCGATCAGCAGATGGCCTACGACTACTCAGCGCGGGAGCATGCCGCGGTGCTCGCCGCCCTGCGGGAATCGCTGCGGCGGTTTTCGATCGACACCGACCGCGTGTTCCTCTCGGGCCACTCGATGGGAGGCGACGCCGCTTGGGACATCGCGCTGGCCCATCCCGATCTCTGGGCAGGGCTGGTGGCGATCTCCCCTGCGGCTGGCAAGTATGTCAACCACTACTGGCAGAATGCCCGCACGCTGCCCATGTATCTTGTTGGCGGTGAACTCGACGCCGCCTGCTTTGGCCGCAACACGATGGATCTCGACCGCTATTTTGCCAAGGGCTTCGACGCCACGTATGTCGAGTATCGCGGTCGTGGCCACGAGCACTTCTCCGATGAGATCATGCGGATCTTCGACTGGATGAGTCGGCGGCAGCGGGCGTTTTTCCCGCCCTCGATCGACGCGGTATCGATGCGGCCCTGGGACCGCTTCTTCTGGTGGGTGGAGATGGAGCGGCCTCCGGCCCGCACGATGGTGCTGCCCTCCCAGTGGCCACCTCCACCGGCCATCCGGCCGTTCGCGATCGATGCCAAGACGATGCCGGCCAACAGCGTGCCGGCGAGCATGCTCTCGGTGCACTGCGGCGCCGACCGCGTGCGGATCTGGCTCTCGCCGGAGCTGGTCGACTTTTCGCGGCCCGTGACCATCACGCTCGATGGACGTAAGCTTTGGAAGGACCCTGTCGTTCCAGACAAGCGACTGTTGCTCGAAGACCTGCGGCTGCGGGCTGACCGCCAGCATCCGTTCTGGGCGGTGATCGACTGGGAGAAGCGGCCGCAGACGGCCGACTGAGCGGGCCCTTCCATGGAAACACGAGCAGGCATTCAATCATCAGCGGTCAACCTTCCATGAAATCGCACCAACCTTCCACCGACGACGTCCGTATCGCCGAGATCAAGGAGCTCTCGCCGCCGGCGGATCTCCTCCGTGAGTTTCCCTGCACAGACACGGTCGGCGAGATCGTGTCAGCCACGCGGTCGAAGCTTCACGCCATTCTCCAGGGAGAGGATGACCGGCTCGTCGTCGTGATTGGCCCCTGCTCGATCCACGATCCCGAGGCGGTGGTTGACTATGCCCGCCGGCTGCGCAGCGAGCGGGAGCGGCTCGCTGCAGACCTCGAGATCGTGATGCGGGTCTACTTTGAGAAGCCGCGGACGACGGTCGGCTGGAAGGGGCTCATCAACGATCCCAATCTCGACGGCACGTTCCGAATCAACGAGGGGCTCCGCGTCGCCCGCGAACTGCTCGTGGGGATCAACTCGCTCGGCCTGCCCGCCGGCTGCGAGTTTCTCGACATGATCACGCCGCAATACATCGCCGACCTCGTGAGCTGGGGTGCCATCGGGGCCCGCACGACCGAGAGCCAGGTGCACCGCGAACTGGCCTCGGGGCTCTCCTGCCCGGTCGGCTTCAAGAACGGCACCGACGGCAACGTGCGGGTCGCGGCGGAGGCGGTGCTCGCCGCCCAACAGCCCCACCACTTCCTGTCGGTCACCAAGGGGGGCCACACGGCGATCGTGTCGACGACGGGCAACGACGACTGCCACATCATTCTTCGCGGTGGCAAAACGCCCAACTACGACGCGGGCAGCGTCGCCGCCGCCTGCGACGAGCTCATCCGCAACCGCCTCGCGGCCCGGCTGATGATCGACGCTTCGCACGGCAACTCGTCCAAGCAGCACGAGCGGCAGCTGGCCGTGGCCGACGCGATCGCCACCCAGCTCGAGTCGGGCGAGGACCGGATCGTGGGGGTGATGGTGGAGAGCAACCTCGTGGGCGGCCGGCAGGATCTCGTGCCGGGGAAAGATCTCGCCCGCGGCCAGTCGATCACCGACGCCTGTCTCGGCTGGGAGGAGAGCGTGCGGCTCCTCGACCGGCTGGCCGCAGCGGTCCGCACCCGCCGCGCGGCAGTGCGACCGCCTACTGCGGCGGAGTGACGGGCCGGCGGGCCACTTCGGGCTCCTGCTGGCTCCGCGGCAGCGTGACCCCTGTGATGTACCAGCCGTCGGGCAGGGACTGCATTCCCACCCCCGCCGTGCCGAAATACCGCCGCACCAACTCGAAATCGGGAAGCGTGCTGCCGTCCAGTCGCTGCGTCCGCACCGTGCCGGGCTTGCCGTCGCCGAGGATGCCGTTGAGGATCTGCCCCGTGAGGCTCTTCGACTTGGGCATCGAGCCCTGCCGCAGCATTTCATAGGCCGGGCGGATCGCCTCATCCTCACGGGTAAACGACCGCGTGGCCGCTTTGCCCGGCAACAGCCTGTTCAATTCGCTGGCCACCTGCGTGTAGTCCATGGCGGAACCGAGGGCCTCGACATCCCCCTTCGTGGCCAGCACGCGCTCGAGAATGTCGCGATGCGACGCCACGAACAGGTGCCCGTTGGCCACGGTCACCACCGAGTGCGGCAGGAGCTTCTCCTCGCGGTCTCGGAGTTTCGAACGGCGGCGCTGGGCGTCGTCGTCGTGATCGGCATGGGGAACGGCGCCGCCAGGCAGTTCCACCTCAAGCTGCGGAATCGCCATCGACCGATCGATGAGCTCCCAGGCGACGTTGCCCTGCACGTCGATCTTGGCCATGTCGGGGTCGATCGACATGCTCTTGGCCACCGTGGCGGCGATCCGTTCGGGATTGACCGCCTCGACCGCTATCACGATCCGTTCGCTGTCGGTACCGATCGGCGTGGCATGGTCGGTGATCAGCGTCACGCGGCTGCCGAGGCAGGCGACGAGATCCTTTTCCAGGTCGATCTGCGGACCATCCGGATCCTCCTTCACGGAGGCGATCACGTCGTCATAGACACCCTTCTCGCCGACGATGTCGTCCACGAGCGACTCGACGGTGGTGAAGGCGTTGCGGAGATCGAACTGGAGCGACGTCCAGCCCGCGACATCCCGCGGCACCCACGGCTGCGGGGCGATCGCCTCGACATCGGGAAATTGCAGCATGCGGGCGGCAAGATCGAATCGATCGGCCGCAAACGGCTGCCGGCCGGCCAGCGGCGGCGCATAGACCATCGTGTGATGACGCATCGCATGGCCGCCGTCGTCGAACACGACCACGCCACCAGCGGCCTTCACGGCATCGAAGCCCTGGCGGCCGAGGATCGCGACGTAATCGGGGCCCTTCCGCTTCTCACGTGGCGGATTGGTGGCCTGATACGCCTTCGCAAACGGCAGCGGATCGACATACCAGCGGACCGCCGCGGCGGTCGCCGGCACCTGGCTCTGGCACCGGCCCATGACGGCGCCAAACGCCGGCAGCGACCCCACGCAGTCGCCACGGCCCTGGCCCAGCGTGCCCATCACCTGCGTGATGAGGGCGGGATCATCACCAACAATGAGCGTGCTGCCGGCGAGCGCAAAGGCAACCCGCTGATCGCCGGGCCGGCTGGCGTTTTCGGAAGCGACGAACTGGTAGACGGTCAGCGGGCCGCCGCCGTTGGCGGCGACCTTCGTGCCCTTCTGCTCGACCATTCGCGTGTTCATCTTGTCGACGAGGCCGCGGGCCTCGGCGTCGTGCCCCGTGACGTCCACCAGTACGACAGTGGCCAGCTTGCCTGCCGGCGACTCGACGGCGCCGAGCGCATACTCGCCGCCGGCGACCTCCAGAAGGTCGTCCAGCGTGAGCCCCAGCCGGCCGAGTCGGCCGTTATTGGAGCCTTCGAGCTCTTTGCGAACGCTCTCGATGAACGGCTTCATGCTCGGATCCTTGAGCAGGAGACCGTACTGCGTGCGGTTGAAACGCTGGCGGAATTCCGGCCCATGGGAGATGCTCACCCAGCCTCTGGTCGTGGCGGGAAAGATCTTTTCGCTCGGTGGAAATGCAGTGTCGGCAGCGGCAGCCCCCGCGGGCCCAATCAGGCCCGAAAGGACCGAGCCGAGCGTGACAGCCACGGCGGCCGTGACCCGCATGACGCGATGCAAGGAACGGATCGAATGATGGCAGCGGGTTCCGTCCACAAAAACACTCCTTACGAGTTTGCACAGCCAGCGTTTGCAGGGCGCAGTGGCGCAATCAGCACATCCGGCACGACTCTTTTCTATCGTTCTTTCCGGCACGCTTTCTCAACCTGGATTACGAACTTTCGCAGGTGGAGCGTATTTGCAGCAAGACAAAATCCCCCAGTCAGCCGCCGTGGAGACGTTGCAGCGGGGGCGGCAAAGAACTGGGGAGACTGGGCGAAGCCGGTTGGCGATCTGGGAGCATGGAACCTGCGGCGACCGTGAGACCGCCGACCACGACGGCAAGCGCGATCGCAAGTGTGGTGGCGAACATGGTCTCCCGTGAGGCGTGCACCGCGGCACCGAACGCGACAATGGCCGAGACGACAACCGCCGCCGCTGCCAATCCGATGACAATGCCCAGAGGCAGCCTGGCAGCACTCGGCGTCGGCAACGACAGCACCACGCACACCAGCACCGGCCAGCCGAGGAGCGCTGCCTGCGACAGGGCGACGCCGCCGGCAAACCGTACGGGACCGAGCCGCGGCACCGAGAGCCTCGGCCGCCATGCAGCGCCGCCGCGACCCGCACCGGACGTGGTGCGAAAGAGACGCTCCCAGTTCCGCGCCCCCGCCATCCCGTCCTGGAGCGTTGCCTGCGGCACGGCCAGGCCGATGAACCACGCCGCCGTGAATAGGGCCCATGCCGCAGCGGCATGGCGCACCTGCAGGAGCCGATCCCACTGGCCATGCTGGCCAAGGTGATCCTGCCCGCCTCCAGAACCGGAATCGACCACCGGCTCGAGCACGAGCCAGCCAGCCATGGCCGCCAGCGCCGCGACCATCGCCAGCCTGGTCAGCGTCTGCCGCAGCGGGCCATTGGCAGGGAGGGCGTCGATATGCAGGGCATCGGCACCGGCGACATGCCCGACTCGATGCGATCCCGTCAGGACCGCCTCGATCGCAGTCCGCTGCGACCGCGACCATGCCACAACAACACCGCCAAGCACGAGCCACGCCGCCACGCCGCCGACACAGCTCCCTCCCAGCCGCGGCGCGAGCCCGATGGCTGCAGCCGCACTCGCCGCGGCCACCAGGAGCACGACGCTCGCGGCGTCGGCGGCCTTGGCATCCGAGAGCCTGCTGGCGACCGTCGTGGCCGCGGCCAGCAGGGCACCGGCCGCCGCCGCGGCGAGCATTCCGAAAGAATCCGGTTCAAACCAGACTGGCCCACCGCCGGCGGCGAGCATGCCGAGCATCATGCCGACGAACGGCCAGGCGGCCCGCTCGCAGGCCCACGCGCACCCCCAGAGGAACTGCCGCCCGCGGCCAGCGGGGCGACAGACCGCCAGCGGGATATCTCCGATCGCCGCCACCGCCAACACGGCGGCCGATAGCATGGCGATACCGCCAGACTGATCCGCGGTTGCAGCGGCACACCACCATCCCAGCCAGCCACCCATGGCGAGCGTGATCCACGACGCGGGCCGCCGCAGATCGATGCCGACGAACAGCCGAAGCCCGCCCGGCACGGCCCGCCACGATGCCGGAAACAACCGGTTCACGATACGGTTCTCATCAAACGAGGTCAGCCCCTTGGCCGCACGTGCCCCTGCACCCGCGAGGGCAGACCGAGAATCCGCAGGAAGCCCTCGGCATCGGTCTGGTCGTACGACGAACCGCCACCCTCCATCGACGCGATCGCCGCGTCGTAGAGGCTCTGCTCACTCTGGCGGCTCTTCACCAGCATGTTGCCCTTGTAGAGGTTCAGCTCCACGGTGCCGGTGACGGGCTTCTGCGCCTCGCGGATGAACGCCATCAGGGCGTCCATCTTCGCCACATACCAGAAGCCGTAATAGACCATCTCGGCCACCTCCGGCGAGAGCCGGTCGCGGAGGTGCACGAGGTCGCGGTCGAGCGTCATCTGCTCGACGAGCCGATGGGCCTCGTAGAGCAGCGTCATGCCCGGCGCCTCGTAGACGCCGCGGCTCTTCATGCCGACCAAGCGGTTCTCCACGATGTCGGTCCGCCCGATGCCATGGCGGCCGCCGATCTCGTTGAGTGCCAGCACCATCTCGTGGGATTGAAGAGCCCGGCCATTCACCCGCACGGGCACGCCCGACTCGAAGTCGAGCCGCACGGTCTCAGCCGTGTCGGGAGCAGCCTGCGGCGACACCGTCATGCCGAAGTCCACGAGCCCGAAGCCGTCGGTCGTGAGTTCCTCGAGCAGGCCCGCCTCGTAGCTCGTGTGCAGGCAGTTCTCGTCGGAGCTGTAGGGCTTCCCCTTCGACGCCTTCACGGGGATGTTCTTCTCTTCGCAGAACTCGATCAGTTCCTTGCGGCCGGGGAAGCGAGCCCGGAATTCCGGAATCCGCCACGGAGCGAGCACATGAATCGTCGGATCGAGCGCCTCGGCGGCGAGCTGGAATCGGCACTGGTCATTGCCCTTGCCGGTGGCGCCGTGGGCGTAGACGGTGGCGCCTTCCGCGTGCGCGATCTCGACGCAGACCTTGCTGATCAGCGGCCGGGCGATCGAGGTGCCGAGCAGATAGGTGCCCTCATAGCGGGCCTGCCACTGCATCACCGGGAAGGCGAAGTCGCGGCAGAGCTCCTCGCGGACGTCCACGATCATCGCCTTGGATGCACCGCAGGTCCGCGCCTTGGCGAGCGTCGCCTCGCGATCCTCGCAGGGCTGGCCCAGGTCGACATAGACCGCGATCACCTCGTAGCCCTGCTCGATGAGCCAGCCGAGGATCACGGAGGTATCGAGACCGCCCGAATACGCCAGCACGCACTTCTTCTTCATCGTCTTCTCCTGATGACTCACACTTCGTGGACGAGCGCCATATTGTGCCCGCCGGTGCCAAATCCGATACCCGCCACCAGCAATATCCGGTCGCCACGCTGGAGCCGCCCCTCGCGGAGCCCCCAGGAGGTGACATGTTCGAGGAGCCGGTTGACGTCGGCCCCCTCGACCGCGGCCAGCGGTGTGACGCCCCAGTAGAGCGACATCTGACGCAGCGTGGCTGGATCGTCGCTGACACCGACCGTGGGCACGGCTCCGCGGCGCTTCGAGCGGGCGATCGCCGTCACGCCGCTCTTACTGGCCACCGCCACGAGCTTCGCGTCAAGTTCGGCGGCGATGCGACTGGCGCCGTCGACCACGGCCTGCGTGATCGGGTGCAGGCCATCGACGAGAAACTCTGGCGCCGGCAGGAACTCGCCGGCCGAAACCGTGCCCCGGGCCCGCCCCAGGGCGTCTTCCAAAAACTGCTTGCGGTCCTGCAGATACTGTTTCTCCGTGGCGCTGGCGATCCGCCGCATCATCTCCACGACCAGTCGCGGATGCTCGCCGATCGCTGTCTCGCCAGAGAGCATGCAGGCGTCGGCGCCGTCGAGGATCGCGTTGGCCACGTCGGTCGTCTCGGCCCGCGTTGGCCGTCGGGAGTGCTGCATGCTGTCGAGCATCTGCGTCGCCACGATCACCGGCTTTTGATACCGCTGGCAGGCGCGGATAATCTGCTTCTGCATCATCGGCATGCTGGCCACGTCGATCTCCACGCCAAGGTCGCCGCGGGCCACCATCACCGCGTCGGCCGCCTCCACGATCGAATCGAGGTTGTCGATCGCCTCCCGCTTCTCGATCTTGGCGACGACGCGAGCCTTTGAGCCGCGGGTCCGCAGCAGTTCCCTGAGCAGCTTCACCTCCACAGCGCTCCGCACGAACGACAGGCTCACGAAGTCGGCCCCGGCAGCCGCGGCCCATTCGGCGTGCTTCCAGTCGACGGCACTCATCGCGGCCACCGAGAGCTTCACGCCCGGGAGGTTCACCCCCTGGCGGCTGCGAATCAGCCCGCCTTGCACAACGCGGCAGCGGGCCTCCGTCGGCGAGCGTTCCTCGACCACGAGGCTGATCGTGCCGTCGGCGAGCATCACCGCATCCCCCACGGCCAGTTCGTCGATGAGGCGTTCGTAGGTAGTCGTGAACTCATCAGGCTTCCCGCTCTCGGTGCCGCGGATGAACTTGAACACTGCTCCCTCGACGCATTCGAGGGCGCCGCCGGGGATCTCGCCGAGTCTGATCTTGGGGCCGGCGAGGTCGACGAGCACGCCGATCGGCCTGCCGGCCGCCTCCGCCACCCGCCGCACCCGGTCGAGCGTCTCCTGGTGTTCCTCCATCGAGCCGTGGGCCATGTTCAGTCGGAACACGTCGACGCCGGCATCGACAAGGCCGCGGAGGCCGGTCTCCTCGCGACAGGCGGGGCCGATGGTGGCAACGATCTTCGTGCGGACGATCGCGGAGGGAGTCGGTGTGGCGTGCGACATGGCTGGCGTCCTTGAGGCGGGGTGGAGCGGACGGGGCAGGGCCAGCAGAATACTGCACGCGGCATGATTTGCGTTAGACTCGACCCGATGACCACCCAAACGGCAAACCCGACGTGGCATGACAGACGTGTGATCGTGGCGGGCGGCACGGCCGGCTTCGGACTCGTGCTGGCCCGGCATCTCGATGCCGCGGGAGCCCGCGTGCTGATCGTGGGCCGCTCGAGCGAGGGCGTGCGGCAGGGCCTCGCCGCCTGCGGCGACGGCAGTCGGATGCGTGGCATCACGGCTGATCTGTCGCAGCCCGGTGAAGGGGGCCGCGTGGTCGGGGAGGCGCTCCGTATCCTGGGCGGCGTCGACGATCTCTTCTTCTGCATCGGCCGGTCGGGCAGGGGGGAGATCCTGAAGACAACCGCCGCTGAGCTCCGCGAGTATTTCGATGCCAACGTCTCGTCGGCCGTCGAGATCACACAGGCCGTGGCAGACGACGTGGCGGCAGCTCGCGGCCACCTGGTCTACATCGGCAGCCTCGCGGGCAAGCTCGTCACACCGTTCATGGGTCCCTATTGCGTGGCGAAGTCGGCACTGGCGGCCTATGTCGACGCGGTGCGACTGGAGATGACGCCGCGAGGAGCCCACGTGCTCTTGGTCTCACCGGGGCCGATCCGTCGCGACGATGACGACCCGCGGTCCGCTGATGCGGCCGACCGCTACGCCGCCGACGTCACGCGGGCCGGCCTGCCCGCCGACGCACTCCGCCCCGGCGGCACCCGCGCTCTCAAGAAGCTCGACCCCGACCGACTCGCCGAACAGGTGCTCACCGCCTGCCACCGGCGGCGGAGCGAACTGGTCGTGCCACGCAAAGCCGGCCTGCTGGCGGGCCTCATCGAATGGTGCCCGGAGTGGGGCCGCAGGATCCTGGCCCGGGCGGTCCAGCGATGACATCCGCCGCCCCTTGGAATCGACCCGATCAGATCGAGCACGTGCAACTACTGCTCGACTCGTTCTCCCGACTTATCGGCCGCGAGCTGATCCCTCGCGACGCTTCCCCGGTCGAACAGGCCCGGCGGCTTTTCGAGTCGCCGTTCGTCGTGGTCTCGCACGGCACGGAGGCTGATCCGATTCTCAATTACGGCAATGCCACGGCGCTCACGCTCTGGGAGATGGACTGGGACACGTTCGTGCAAACGCCCTCGCGGCTGACGGCGGAGCCGATGCATCGCGATGAGCGGGCCCGGCTCCTGGAACGGACCCGCCGGGACGGCTATGTCGACGACTACGCAGGCGTCCGCATCTCACAGTCCGGGCGGCGGTTTCAGATCGAGCAGGCGATCGTCTGGAATCTGATCGATGATGTGGGAAATCACCGCGGCCAGGCCGCGACCTTCGACACGTGGACGCCACTGCCGCCCGTCGGTGACTGACGCAGCCGATACCGCCGCACCGCAGGCGACAACCGGAATCGCTGCCGATATACTCCCCAGCCGTCCGCCCACTCGGCGTCGTTCAGCCTTTCGTTTTCCGACGGCATTTCTTTCTGGGAGATCCTTTCGATGGCAGCCGCACACAGCACTGGTTCCGGGGCGTTTCCCGGCATCCCAAATATCCGCTACGAGGGCCCCGCCACGAAGAACATGCTGGCGTTCCGCCACTACGATCCCGACGCCCTGGTCGAGGGGAAGAGCATGCGCGACCACCTGCGGTTCGCCGTCTCCTACTGGCACACCTTCCGCGGCACAGGCAGCGATCCCTTCGGCGCGCCGACCATGATCCGACCCTGGGAAAAGGGGGGCGACTCGCTCGAGGCGGCGCTGGCCCGCGTCGAGGTGGCGTTTGAGTTCATGCAGAAGCTCGGCGTGCCCTTTTATTGCTTCCACGACCGCGACGTGGCCCCCGAGGGCAAGACGCTCGCCGAGTCGCACAAGAACCTCGATGCCGTGGCCGCCGCGCTCAAAGCCCATCAGGAGAAGACCGGCATCAAGCTCCTCTGGGGCACGGCCAACCTCTTCTCGAATCCGCGGTACGTGCATGGGGCCGCCACCAGCTGCAACGCCGAGGTCTTCGCCTATGCCGCCGCACAGGTGAAGAAGGCGATGGAGGTCACCCACTCGCTCGGCGGCGCGGGGTATGTCTTCTGGGGCGGCCGCGAGGGCTACCAGTGCCTCTGGAACACCGACATGAAGCGGGAGGTCGACCACTTGGCCCGCTTCATGCACATGGCCGTCGACTACGCGAAGGAGATCGGCTTCACCGGCCAGTTCTACTTCGAGCCCAAGCCCCGCGAGCCCACCAAGCATCAGTACGACTTCGACTGCGCCACCTGCATCAATTTCCTGCGGGCCTACGGCCTGGAGAAGCACGTGAAGATGAACATCGAGACCAACCACGCCACGCTCGCCGGCCACGAGATGCAGCATGAGCTGGAGTATGCCGGCATGCAGGGCTACCTGGGCTCGATCGATGCCAACACCGGCGACACGCTGGTGGGCTGGGACACCGACCAGTTCCCGACCAACGTCTATCTCACCACGCAGATCATGTATTCGATCCTCAAGTATGGCGGGCTGGCCCCCGGCGGCGTGAACTTCGATGCCAAGGTCCGCCGCGAGAGCTTCGAGCCGGTCGACCTGTTCCACGCCCACATCGGCGGCATGGACGCCTTCGCCCGAGGCCTGAAGATCGCCGCGGCGATGCGGGCGGACGGGGCGATCCAGAAGCTCGTCGACGAGCGGTATGCGAGCTGGTCGAGTCCGCTTGGCACGCGGATCGAGGCAGGCAGCGAGAGCTTCAAGACGCTCGAAAAGGAGATGCTCGCCAAGGGGGAGGCGGCTGCCTGCACCAGCGGCCGTCAGGAACTCTTCGAGAACGTGATCAACACCTATCTCTGACCGGTGCGGGCTGGTCGAGCATGGTCCGTCTTTGCATGGTTCCCATCTGCCTGCGATCCGCCGTCGTAGTCGTTGCCGTGCTGGCGGGCGGTGTGGTCGCCGCTGAGCCACGCCCCGGACTGGCCACCGGCGCGTGGAAGCTCGAGAGCCTCAGGCTTCACGACGGCCGACGGCTGGAGGGGCTCGTCGTGGAGCCCGCAGCCGCCGGCGAACACCGCGACCCGACAGCCCCGATCGGTTTCGTGCAGATCGTCCAGCCGCCGGGCAGGATGATGGAGCTGATCACCTGGGCGCCGATCAGCGCGGCGCGGATCGCGGCAATCGAGCCGCTCCCGGCTGCGGAACATGCCCTGCTGGCCAAACGGGTGGACGAGTTTCGCAACCGCCGCGGCAGGCAGCATGCGGCCGAGACGGCGGTGACGCTCGTCCGTGACGATGGAGACGAGGCCTGGCGGTATGCCGGCCGCTGGTTCGCCATGCGCAGCACAGCCGACCCGAGCCTCACCCGCAAGGCCGTGGTGCTCCTCGAACAGGTCTTCGCGGCGCTCGAAGCGCTCGTGCCGCTGCCGCCGGCACCGGGGAACGGCTCGGCGCCGCCGCTCCTGGTCACACTGTGCGGCACCGCCGCCGAATACCGTGGCGTGCAGGAAACGCTCGGTGTCGCAGCCGATCATCCCGCGTTCTACGTGCCTGCCCGCGGACAGCTCGTGGCCGGCAGCGACCTGCCGGCCATGATCGAGCAGGAGCGGATCGCGGCCGACAGCCTCGCGCTCACCGAGCGGGAGATCGTCGACCGGGACCGATCGTTCGAGGTCGACGTGCGGCGGCTCGCGGGCGACCTGGAGAAGCAGGGGATCCCAGCCGGCAAACGCGCCGAGGTCGTCCACGCGGCCCGCAGTCGCTGGCAACGAGAACGCGACGAGATGCTCGCCGAGGTGGTCGCCGCCCGCCGCGACAACGCGGCGAATGTCGCCGACGCCCGCCGCGCATTCTCGGCCCGGCTCACCCATGAAGCATGGCATGCATATGCCAATCGTGGGCTCGTCGCGAGCGGTCGGCAGCCGCTCCCACTGTGGCTCGACGAGGGACTCGCGCAGGTCTTCGAGACGGCGCCGCTCGAGGCGGGCGAACTGCGACTCGATGCCCCCGATCCGCTCCGGTTCAAGGCGCTCGAGGAATTGCTGACAGGCCGTGATGCACCGCCGCTCGTGGACCTGCTCCGCGCCGGACAGAGCCAGTTTCTCATCGGCCACGCCGGCGGAAGAAAGGCCAGCCAGCAGAGCTACCTGATGGCCTGGGGGCTGGCATTCCACCTGGCGGTGCTCGAACCGGTGCTCACACCAACCTCACTGGCGGCGATCTGCGAACCGGTTGACGGGGCCGACGAGTCGGCGCGCGTCGTGGAATTCGAGCGGCTCGTGGGCATGCCGATCGCGGAGTTCGACGCGGCCTGGCGTCGACGGATACTCGCGCTGCGGACCCGTTAACCGCCGCCTGGCCCTGTCACCGGGGCGGCTACGCGTTCGAGAGCGTTGCGAATCCTGGCGAGCCGCTCGGGGTCGACCACTTTCCGCCCCGCCTCGTCGGTGACGTGGAACGCATCCACAACCTGGTCGAGGTAGGTGCCGATCTTCGCCGACCGCACCGACAGTCCCTCCTCGAAGATCGTCCGCGCGATCGCGTAGAGCAGGCCGACCGAGTCGTGGCCAAACACTTCCAGGATCGTGGCGTGCGCGGAACTTTCGTTGTCGAACCGCACGCGGGCCGGCGCGATCGCGGCGAGATTGGGCAGCGGCGCGAACGGATTCCAGCGTCGCGTGAATGACGGGGATCGGTCCGCCTTGACCACGGCGCGGATGGTGGACGAGATCTCGGCCAACCGCTCCGCCGGCGGCTCGTCCGCGTAATCGGGATCATGCACCACGAAATGGTCGAGCACGAGCCCCTCGTCGAGCGTGTGGATGTCGGCCGCGAGGATCTCCAGCCGCTGGCTCGTCAGTGCCCCCGTGAGCCGATGGAACACGCCACTGGCGACCGATTCTCGCGCGGCCACCGTCACCGCCACGGTGCCGGTCGACGGCTGCCAGCGGGTGCTGATGAACATGCCGTCCGCGGCCAGCCGCGACAGTTTTCCCAGTTCCTCGAGCATGCGGCGCGGCTCGGTGTCGTGGAGGTAGGAGAGCGGCAACTGCCGGGCGAGCCGGACGACGCCGTCGTCGGCATCGCGGCTCGCGATGAGTTCGTCGAGCCCGCGGCGATGACGCTGCGCCGCCACCGACGGGCTCTCGCCGTCAAGCGTGCCGAGCGTGCGAAAGTAGAGTTCGCCGAGCAGGTCAGCCTTCCACCGCGTCCAGACGCCCGGTCCGACGGCACTGACATCGGCCGCGGTGAGCACCGCGAGCATCCGCAGCACCTCCGGCGAGCCGACGTCGCGGGCGAACCGCACCACGAGGCTGTCGTCGGTGGTATCGCGACGAAACGCCTGATGGGCCATCACGAGATGTTTGAGCACCAGAAATTCGATGATCTCAGCCTCGTCGGCCGGCAGGCCGAATCGGGCCGCCACGTCGCGGGCCATCCGTGCCCCCAACTCGCTGTGGTCCTCGACGAATCCCTTGCCGAGATCGTGGATCAACAGCGCCAGGAGCACGGGCTGCTTGCGGTTGATCTGCCGCCACGTATCGCCGAGCCAGCCGGCTTCATCCTGCATTTCGACAGCCCGTTCCACGGCCACAATGCAGTGCTCGTCGACGGTGTATTTATGGTAGTTGTTGAACTGCAGCAGATGCCGGGCGTGGGCGAACTCGGGGATCAGGATCTCGAGCGCCCCCACCTCGTGCAGCCGGCGCAATGCATATCCCAGTCGCCGCGGTCGGGCGAAGAGCCCGAGGAACCGCTGCCTGGCAGCGTCGGTGGCCGGCAGACCCGCCGTCTGGGTGCGCACGGCCGCCCATGTGGCATGGTCGATCGGCAGGTCGTAGAGCATCGCCAGTTCCACCAACCGCACGATCGAATCGAGGCTGCCCGTCACCTGTGGCAGGCAGCCTGTCATGGCCGCCACATCGTGCGGCCCGACACGGAACAGCCCGTCGACACGGTTGCCGAGAACACCGGAAACGAAGGCCCGCGCCGGGTTGGGCCGGCGGAGGCCGGCGACGAACGTCTCGACCACCTGGGCCACGCCCCGCGTGTGCCTGAAGTAGTCGCGCATGAACGTCTCCACGCCGAGCATCCCGTCCCGCGACTCGATGCCGCGGGCCTCGGCGATGCGAAGCTGCTGATCCCGTGTGAGATCGTCGGCCGACTTGCCGGCAGAGAGATGCAGGTCGTTTCGCAGCCGCGTCAGAAATTCGGCCGCGTCGCGGAGCGTGTCGGCATCTGCCCGAGGCATGCCGCCCACGAGCGCGAGATGGTCGAACGAGGCCTCGCCCCAGAGCACACGGCCCAGCCACCGAACCAATTGAATGTCGCGGAGTCCGCCCGGCGACCTCTTGACGTTTGGCTCGAGCAGTGAGACGGACTCGCCATACTTCCGCGATTCCTGACGACGGGCCTCGACGAGGGCCCGGGCATGCCTCGACTGCCCACGCTGGACAAGTCCCCGGAGCCTCGTTTCGAGCCGTGCGACCAGATCGGGATTTCCAGCCAGTGGCCGGCACTCCAGGAGCGAGCTGAGGATCGTTGGATCGGCCGCGGCCAGGCGGCAGGCTTCGTCCACGGTCCGCACGCTCTGGCCCACGTCGGCGCCGGCGTCGAAGAGATCCTGCAGCAGCCGCTTGGCGGCGGCGGCGACCGGACGGGCCGCCTGCCGGTCATGGAGCAGCATGAGGTCGATGTCGGAAAACGGCGCCATCTCGCGACGACCGTAGCCGCCATGGGCGACGAGCGCTGCATGGCGGCGGAGCGTGGCGGCGTCCGCCGCGGGCAGATCATCCAGAACGGCGTCCCAGAGGCCGATCACTATCTGATCGCAGAGGTCGGAGGCCAGGCCACAGGTCTGAATGCCCGGAGCACCGGCGGCATGCTGCGCGGCAACCCTCTCGCGAAGCGACGCCAGTTCAGCCGCTGCTCGCGTCACCGCGGGGCGGAAGGTGGTCGCGGGGGCCAGTGTGGAACCGTCAGTCATGTCGCCGGATGCCATGGATCATCGGCCACGTCTTCGCGCCGGTTCGCCTCCCGAGCCAGCACAAAGAGCAGGTCGCCCAAGCGGTTCAGATATTCGATCGCATTGGCTGGAATCGTTGTTTCCAGTCGGCTGGCCAGGGTGACCACGCGGCGTTCGGCCCGCCGACAGACCGTGCGGGCGACGTGGAGGGCGGCTGCCAGCGGGGTTCCTGTCGGGAGGATGAAGCACTTGAGCGGCTCGATCATCGCCTCGTGGCGATCGATCTCCGCCTCCAGATATTCGACGTGGCCCGTCGTGATCCGCTCCTCGACAGCCCCCGGCGTCGCCAACTGGGCGCCGAGGTCGAAGAGCTCGCACTGCACCCGCCGCAGGAACGCATCGAACGGGCCGGCGGCCGGGAGCGTTCGCACCACCCCCAGATGGCTGTTGAGTTCGTCCACCGTCCCGAAGGCCTCGATCCGTGAGTGGTCCTTCGACACCCGCGGCCCACCAAAGAGCCCGGTCTCTCCGGCATCACCCGTCTTCGTGTAGATCTTCATGTTCTGGCGTCTCCTCGCGGTTTCGGCACGGATCCTGCTCTCAACCTGCTCTCGAACAGTCTCCTCGCAGCGTCGCATATACTGGGCCGCATGAGCAAAACCTTCAATCCGCGATTTTCATCTTTCGCAGCCCGCTTCACGGCTGCCGTGGTTTGCGCAACAGCCTGCCTCCAGCCGCCGGCGGCAGCGGCGGCCGAGCCGGTTCAGCCGGCCGCCCCGGTCGACAGTGAGTCGACCCTCCTGTCAGCCCTCGAACGGCAGTTCCTGGCACCGCCCGTTCAGGTGACCATCGGCATGCCGAAGGCGGGGGAGGGCTACTTCTCGCCCGATGCGCGGCGGATCTGCTACCAGGCGGTGCCCGCGGACTATCCGTTTTATCAGATCTTCGTGCAGCCCTTCGACATGGCGGCGCCGCGGCCCGCCACGCCGGTGCGGATCAGCACCGGCCGTGGCCGGACGACCTGCAGCTGGTTTTCACCCGACGGCACGCGGCTGTTGTTTGCGTCGAGCCACCTCGATCCACAGCTCGATGCCACGGAGTCTGCCGCGCGGGCACAGGCCGAGGAGGACCGCAAGACCGGCCGGCGACGGCGGTACCAGTGGGACTTCGATCCGCACAGCGACATCTTCGTGGCCGCCCTCGCGCCAGCCGCCGGTGAGAGCGGCGGATTCGTGCAACTGACGAACGAGCCCGGCTACGATGCCGAGTGCTCCTATTCACCCGACGGCAGCACAATCCTGTTCGTGAGCGACCGTGACGGCGATCCCGACATCTACGTGATGGATGCCGACGGCCGCAACGTTCGCCAACTCACGAACGAGCCTGGCTACGATGGCGGCCCGTTCTTCTCCCCAGATGGCCGGTGGATCGCCTACCGAACCGACCGCCTCGAGAAGGACATGCTGCAGATCCATGTCATGAAGGCGGACGGTTCCGGAGATGTCGCGATCACGAGCGGGCAGGGGGTGCGGTGGGCGCCCTACTGGCACCCCACGAAGCCGTGGCTGATCTGGACCGGTGCCGATCACTCCGACCCGACGAAGCGGCCCAACTATGACCTGTGGATCGCCGCGTATGGGGTGGATGCAGCAACCGGCGCCGGCGCAAGCGGCTTTCGCTGCGGCCCGCCGCTGCGAATCACCGATCACGAGGGTGCCGACGTGCTGCCCGCCTTTTCGCCAGACGGCACGTTGCTCATGTGGACGGCCAGCCGTGGTGACGGCGGCGGCCGGGCCCCCGCCAGCCAACTGTGGGTGAGTCGGCTCAACGCCGCGGCGATCGACGCCGCCTTGGAGCCTGTTGCAGGACCTCGCGAAGGAGCATCGCAGCCATGAGCCCAGCCACGCTGTCCACCGGGGCACAGACACCGCAGTCACGGGCCATCGCCATGATCGGCGGCGGACAGATGGCGCTTGCACTGGCAGAGGGCTTCTGCCGGGCGGGCCTGCTCCAGCCGACCGACATCACCGTGCACGATCCCGTTCCTGCAGCCCGGGAACGACTGGCGGAACGGGTTCCAGGAATCCACTTTGCCGACAGCGGCGCCGCAGCGGCGGCCGCTGCGCGAATCGTGTTCCTCGCTGTCAAGCCGCAGCAGGCAGCGGTGGCCTGCCGGGAGTTTGCCGCGGCCCTCGCGGCGGATGCGGTGGTCGTCTCGATCGTGGCCGGGCTCACCCTGCACAACCTCGCCGAACTCGCCGGCACCCCCCGCATCATCCGGGTGATGCCCAACACCCCCTGCCTGGTCGGACGGGGCGTGTCGGTGGTCTGCCACACTCCGGAGGTGCCGGCCGGCGACCTGGCCCGCGTTCTGGAACTGCTGGCGGCAGTGGGCCGAGTGCACGAGGCCGACGAAACGCTGATGGACGCCGTCACCGGGCTGTCGGGCTCGGGCCCTGGATTCGTGGCACTGCTCGTCGAGGCGCTGGCCGATGGGGGCGTGAAGGCTGGACTGCCTCGCAGCCTCGCGCTCGCGCTCGCCACCGAGACGCTCTCCGGCACCGCGGCACTGCTCGACCAGACGGGCGAACACCCCGCTCAGATCAAGGACCGCGTGTCGAGTCCGGGCGGCACGACGATCGCGGGGCTGGCCGTGCTGGAACAGCGCGGCGTCCGCGGCGCGCTCATCGACGCCGTGGTGACCGCCGCCGCCCGGGCCCGCGAATTGGGGAAGTAGGCAGCCTGAGCTACCGCTTCTTGCCGGCCTTCTTTTTGACAGCCTTCTTCGCGGCGGCTGCCTTCTTCGTCGGGGTGGACTGCTTTGCCACCTTCTCGGCCGACTTCTTGGCCGACTTCTTTGCGGTCTTCTTGCCGGCGGCCTTCGCTTTGCCCGCCGTGCCCTTGCCAAAGACCCCGTTCCAACCCTCGGCATAGCTGCCGTTGCTTCCAACACGAATAACCGACATCGAAACACCTCGTGAAATGTCCACTTCTCATTGCGCTCGTCCGTTGCGAGCGAACGCCTGGCGTGTTCGTAGCGGTCGCGACCCGACGGTGTCAAGCGATGCGAGTCGTTTCATGCATCGGCGGAACCGCCAATGGCGTGATTCGCCGACACGATCTCCAGGGCCACCCTGCCGAAGACAGACGGAAGCAGGCCCCGTGTCTGCCGCTCGGCCGCCGTGCTACTATCCCCCATGGCGCTATCCACCATGCCACTATCCACGGAGGCGGCCGCCGTGACGAGCAGTTCGTTTCGGTCGCGGAGCAGGGGGGTGATGTCTTCCGACCAGCGGCCCGCGTTGACCGACAGCGGTGGCAGGCCGACGGCGTTGACGACCACCTCGGCAGCGGCCGCGGGCTGCGTGAAGACGAGCAGCACCCGGTCGCCCGGCTCGAGCCCCCCGGGCCGACCAAAACGCCGCGTCAAGAGCACGCGGCCGTCAGCCGCCGCCGGCGCGGGCAGTTCCCAGGCGGTCCCCAAATGGATGGAATGGTGGATCGAGTGGTGGTGATTGGGCATGGTTGCCTGCTATACTCTCGAAATTGTCAATTCTCGCATTTTAACGAGTCACAGCCAAACCCCCGCCGAAAACGAAGGAGCCAAACGCCATGGGCAACGCACTTGTATTCACCGACGACAACTTTCAGCGGGAAGTGCTCGACTCGCCGGTGCCGGTGCTCGTCGACTTCTGGGCCCCGTGGTGCGGACCGTGCCGGATGATCGGACCGACGATCGAGGAACTCTCCGCCGAGAACGCCGGTTCCTTCCGTGTGGGCAAGGTCAACGTCGACGAGAACAGCCAGTTGGCGATGACCTACAACGTGGCGAGCATCCCCACGATCATGATCTTCCAAGGTGGCAGGCTCGTACAGCAGTTCATGGGCGTGCAGCCGAAGGCCAAGCTCCAGCAGGCGCTCGACGAGGCCAAGTCGGCCTGACCGTCGCTCGCTCCGGGCTTGTATGAGACAAACCCGGTCAATGGATCGCTGCCTCCAACTCCGGCATCTCAACCGCATCGGCGACGAAGCTGTCGGGGCGCACCGGAGCCGCGCCGCGGCCCCGGGCCGGCGAGGCCGCGAGAATCCGTGTGAAGGCCCGTTCGTCGACATAGCCTGACAGCTGGGCGTGGAGGCCCGGTTCGCGGAGCTTTTCCACGGCCTTGGCCTCGATCTGGCGGACCCGTTCCCGAGTGACATCAAAGAGTGCTCCCACCTCTTCGAGTGTGTAGCTGTAGCCGTCTGCGAGACCAAACCGAAGGCGGATGATCTCCCGCTCCCGATACGAAAGCCCGTCGAGGGCCCGGCCGATGAGCGACTTGAGCGACTGTTGGTTCACGGCGTGCAGGGGATCCTCGTCCCGTTGCTCGCTGACGAAATCCCCCACCGCGCCGTCTTCGCTTTCGCCGAGGGGCTGATCGAGGGAGATGGGCTGCCGCGACATCCGCCAGATGCACTGGGCCTCTTCGACGGAGAGGCCCGTCACCTCGGCGATCTCTTCGATGTTCGGCTCGCGGCCGTGCTGCTGGACGAACAGACGCGAGGCATTGCGGAGCTTCGTCATCGTATCGACCATGTGCACGGGCACCCGGATCGTGCGGCTCTGGTCGGCGATCGCACGGGTGATCGCCTGCCGGATCCACCAGGTCGCATAGGTGGAAAACTTGAAGCCGCGGGCGTGTTCGAACTTGTCGACGGCCCGCATCAACCCGGAATTCCCCTCCTGGATCAGGTCCAGGAACGAAAGCCCGCGATGACGGTAGCGCTTGGCTATGGAAACCACCAGCCGAAGGTTGCCGGCAGCGAGGTCGCGCTTCGCCTTGTCATACCGCTGCTGCAGGTCATCGAGTCGGGCCAGCCGCCGCGCCAGCGTGCGCCGGCTCTCCCGCGTGGAGAGCAGCAGCCGCCGGTGTTCCATCTGGAGCGACTCCCGGCTGGTGGCGGCACTGGCTGGGTCGTCGAGCTGTCCGCGAACATCATCCAGCCGGCCGCCGATCGCCCACAGCTGCTTCAGGAGCGGCGTGAGCCGCTGGATCCGCAGATGCATTTCCTCGACCAGCCTCACCGCCTTGTTCCGCTGCCGCACGAGCCGCTGCCAGGCGGCCCTGCGTCGCTCCAGGGGCACACTCCGTGACATGGCGATGCGGTAAAGCTTGGCCTTCTCCTGCTCGATAAGCCGGAGGGTGGCCAGGTTGGGGCCCAGCCGTTTCAGGAAGCGGGCCTTCTGCTTGGTGTTGGTCACCGCCACCTCGATCGTGCGGTCGAGCCGGACCGTTCCCGCCTTGACCCGTTCCAGGAGGCTGACGGCACCGGCAAGAATGAAGTCGTTGGCCAGCATCGTGTGGCGAAACTTCCGCCGCCACAGTTCGATCTGCTGGGCACTCGATACCTCGGTAGCTCTGGTGAGCAACGGATTGCACCCCATCTGCAAGAGGTAGAGCCGCACAGGGTCGTCGATCCGGGCCGTCGACTTCCGTGGCCGCGACGCGGTCGTCGGCGACCTGACCGCCGCCGGCCGGGGGAGGGGCGGCTTCGGCAGGGGAGTTGACGGGTGAGGGCCGGCGCGACGCATGGGGGCTCCTTCTAGCGAATCCAGGGTGGGATTCCGGGTTGGGATTCCGGGGAATGGCGAATGGCCAATCCCCAACTCCAGTTGCAGATGCACGTTCCGCGCCCGAAAGCAGGAAAACGTCGGGCGGAAGCCCTCTTCTCCGCTTTTTGCGGGAAAACCTGCTTTTTTTGGCCGGCCCACCCGCCCGCTGTCTGTCGCCTCCGGGCGACACCCGACCGCGACGCGCCGTCCGAAGGCAACGCCGCGGGCCGTCCGGCTCAAGATCAGTGGCTCCGTGACACGAAACTCACCACGGGGGTTTGCGAGCCCACCCCGGTATACTCTGCGCAACCGGTCCGACGACCTTTCGGCGAACAAGCTTTCGGCAGCTCAGGGTGGTGCATGGACGTCGTTCTGCTGGCAGTGATCGGCCTCGTGGTGCTGCTCGGCCTCGTCGCCATTGCGATCGGCAACAAGGGCTGGAGCTGGGGCACCGTGGCCGCGGCCCTTTTGCTCCTGCTGGCCGCCACGGGTTACATCTATCTCGCGGCCCGCCTGGCCGAGCGGGAGCGATCCTGGCGGGAGAAGATCGCCAAGAGCCAGACGGAGATTGACCGCATCAACCCTCCCGACGGTGCTGCGAATGGGAAGTCGCTGGCTTCTCTGCGGAACCAACGCAACCGCTGGGCACGGGCACTGGCCTTCGTTGACACATGGCATGGGCGGGCGTGGGAAAAAGCGGCGATGTCGCCTCCCCGCGACGGCACGCCCGGCACGATCTCGATCGAAATGGCGAGCGACGAGAGCGAACTCGCGCCGGTGGCCGCCGGCACCGAAGTGGCCGTGTTCGACGACGCCAGCGTCGCGGACGAGGGGCGGTTTCTGGGTCTGTTTCGCGTTCAGGCCGTCAAGGCGAACAAGGGCGAAGAAAACTGCCAGTTGACCATCGTGCCCGCCGCCACGCCGGCGCCGCCCAGCGAGGCAGACACGAAGCTCTGGACCCGCAACTATGACGAGGTGACCGTCTACGAGAGCCTGCCGGTGGACCGGTGGATGGCCTTCCACAAGACCCCCACCGATGCCGCCGGGGCCGGCGGCGAGGCCGATGCTGACGGCAGATCCGCCAGTCGGTGGAGGCCGCAGCCGCAAAAGACCACAGGCGAGGATTCGCTCAAGAGCCTCGAGGAACAGATGGAAGGCCTCGCACAGCACGGCAAGGAGGTGCCAGAGGGCGAGTGGCCGCAGCTGGGGGAGAAGCTGGCCAGCGGCGAGATCGTTCCGGGCCGTTACTGGGCGGTCGTCGAATTCACGAAGAACGTCAAGTTCACGAAAGCGGCCAAGTTTGCCCCCGACGACGGCGCCGAGCCCGAGCCGGGGAGCGAGGATGACGAGGACGTGGGCGCTCCCGGCGAGCCTATCGGCGCTCCGATCGGTGAGGACAAGGACGCTGGCGGCGGCGAGGAGGCAAGCGGCCCCGAGCCCACGGCGGGTGCGATCACGAAGCGGTTCAAGCAGAAGCGGTTCAAGGAGGGGGAGAAGGCCGAGTTCGACCTGCAGACGGCGTTCGAACTGCAAAACGACAAGCAGTGGGTCCGCATCACGAGCGTGACCGAACGCCGACTGCTCTCGGACCCCTTCACGGCGATCCGTGGCAGCGCGTTTTCCGCGAAGACGGCCGACGGCCAGCCCGTGCGGGCCGAGGGCATCGATGCCATCCGTCAGAGCCTGCTGGTGGAGATGACGTCGATCGATCAGGCCACGACGCGGGTCACAGCCTCGCACGACAATGTCGAGGCCCAGACGGCAGCCGTGGCAGAGGAGACGAAGCAGTTGCAAGGCGATCTGTCATCATGGGACAAGGACGTGTCCGCGGCCACGGATACAGCCCAGGCATTCGACGACCGGCTCCGCGCCGCCACGATCGAACTGGCGGCTCTGGAGAAGTCGATCGTCCGGCTCGGCAAGGAACTGGCCGGCGCATGGGGCACCCTCACCGCGACGATCGACGGCGCTCCGCGGTAACGAGCTTTACGCGAAACATGGCATCCTGCCATTTTCGCTTGCTGGTGCTGCGCTTCGCATCCTGCGAAGCAGTGATGGGTGGAGCCGGGATCGGCGGAAGCTCGACGAGCGTTGGAATTTCGCCCTCCCGAGGTTTGCACTGTCAACACGCCTCACGGCGAAAGTCCCCGCGAAGGAGACTTCTGCCGTCCCGGCGGCGCGAGACGTGTCCGGGTGGCCCACCCGGCGGTACCATCGACGGCCTCAGGTCGGCTCGGCTACACTTGCTTCCGTGTTTCGCCCCCACGGACCGGAAACTCAGCGATGACCCAACTTGCCGCCCGCCCAAGCACCACGGCCCATCTCAAAAAGGCCGTTCACCACCACAAGATCACCAGCAAACGCGGCATGCTCGAACGCATGTTCACGATGTGGTTTCGTGGCTTCGTCTACAACCAGATCTGGGAGGATCCGCGGGTCGACGCCCAGGCGCTCCAGATCGGCCCGGACTCGAGCCTGTTCACGATCTCGAGCGGGGGCTGCAACGTCCTCAACTATCTGATCCACAAGCCGAAGCGGATCGTGGCGGTTGACTTGAACCACAACCACATGTGCCTCACGCGGCTGAAACTCGCCGCGATCCAGCACCTCCCCAGCTACGAATCGTTCTACAACTTCTTCGGCTACGGCCAGCACGAGGACAACCTCGCCAACTACAACCGCTTCATCCGCGACCATCTCGATCCACAGACGCGGGCCTATTGGGAGTCGAGCGACTGGCCCGGCAACGCGATCGGCCCGAAGCGGATCAGCTACTTCAAGCGCGGCCTCTACAACCAGGCAAAGCTGGGGCAGTTTTTCCGGGTCGTGCACGGCCTGGCGCGGGGCATGCGGCGTGATCCGGCACGGCTGCTGACGGCCCGCACGGTGGCCGAGCAGGAGAAGATCTTCGACGAGACGTTCAGCCCGCTGTTCGAGAACAGCATCGTGCGGTGGATGGGCAGGCAGCCGGTCGCTGTCTACAGCCTTGGCATCCCGCCGAGCCAGCACGCAGCGATGCTCGAGGAGCAGGACAACGACGGAGGCAAGCTGTTCGATATGTACAAGCAGCGGGTTCGCCGACTCGCCTGCGGCTTTCCGCTCAACGACAACTATTTTGCGTGGCAGGCTTTCGGCCGCCGCTACGACCATGAAGGCCGTCAGGCGCTCCCCGACTACCTCAAGCCGGAGAACTACGAGACGATCAAGGCGATGACGCCCCGCGTGGAAACCCACATGGCATCGCTCTCGGATCAACTCGGCGTGGAAAAGCCGGGCAGTCTCAACAGCTTCATCCTTCTCGACAGCCAGGATTGGATGCCGCCGGCGGTCATCGACGAACTCTGGGGACACATCGCGCGGGTCGGCGGCCCGGGCACGCGGGTGATCTTCCGCACGGCGGGTGAAAAGTCGCCTGTCGATCCGGCGCTCTCGCCAGAAACGAAGGCCCGGTTCGTCGCTCGCGAGGAGCGGGCACGTGAACTGCATCTGCAAGATCGCTCGGCGATCTACGGCATGTTTCACTTGTATGAGATGATCGGCGGGGATAAGGTCGGAGGGGAGATGGTCGAAGGACCGGCCGCATCATGAGCACCTCAGACGCGTCCCCGCCGAGTCCCGTGTCGCCGGGCCCCGTGTCGTCATCCAACAACCGTCGTCAGAGCGGCGTCGACCACGCTGCGGCGATGGACCGGATGTATCGGCTCACGCGGCACGTCTACGACCTCACACGGCGGTATTACCTGCTCGGCCGCGACCGGCTGCTCGAACGGGTCGTCACGTCGCCCAACACCGCCACGCTGGAGGTGGGCTGTGGGACGGCCCGCAACCTGATCAAGCTGGCGCAGCGGCCGGGCCACGGCCGGCTCTACGGACTCGACGCCTCTCACGAGATGCTGGAGACGGCAGGGAAGAGCATTGAGAAAACGTTGGGGTTAGCACCAGGCCTCGCGACCTCCACCGGTGCTTCGCAGCCGTTCTCGGAGAAGGCCGGCCAGGAACCGATCGTGCTGCGGCAGGGATTGGCCGAGCAGCTCGACGCCCAGCGGATGTTCGGGCGGGACGAGCCGTTCGACACGATCTTCTTCTCCTACTGCCTGTCGATGATTCCCACCTGGCCCGGCGCGATCGACGCAGCGATGGCGAATCTCCGCCCGGGCGGTCATCTCCTGATCGTCGACTTCTGGGATCAGAAGGACCTGCCGGGACTGTTCGCGGCGGGGCTGAAGCGGTGGCTGGCGATGTTTCACGTGCACTACCGGCCGGAGGTGCACGACGCGATCGTGGACCTGGGAACGTCGGGCCGCGGCACGGTGGAATTCGAGTCGGTCGCCCGCCGCTACGCCTACATCGCGAGCGTCCAGAAAAACTGACCGGCTCGACGCCATCACGGCAGCAGGAACAGCAGTCCCGTGACCGTGGCGGCCTCCACGGCGAAGCCGCGGCAACTGATCGGTGCCGCCGGCACTGTCCACGGGGCGCAGTTGCCAGGCCGGTAGTAGCCCAGCGGGTAGACGCACTCCCACGGCAGTTCCACGCCCATCTTGTAGGGCAACACAGGCAGCGTCACGAAGAAGTGGGCGGCTGAAAAGACCGGATCGAGTGGCCCGTGTGAATGGCCATAGCGTTCCAGGTTCCAATCCTCGAAGTAGAGCGGTTTGTGGCAGTTGCCCGCCGCCTTCCAGGTCATTGTCGTGGTGGCAAACCGCCGCGGCTGAAACGTCTCCCCTTCCAGCCGGCACTCGCAGGGATAGTCACTGCCCGGCCGCCCGCCCACACGGATGTCGAGCGCGATCGTCTCGATCCCGTCGTCCCGGAGGTTCTTCAGCGCCTCTTTGCAGTCCTTCGACTGCTCACCGCAGGCGTTCTTCGCGGCGTCACGGTCTTTCTGCTCCTGCTTGTCTCGCTGTTGCTGCTTGTCTCGCTCCGGGCTGGACTTCTCGTCGGCCTGCACCATGATCAATTCCGCGGTGGCCAACTGAATGTCCGCGGCAGCGGGCTCGTCGACGATCACCCCGGCGGGCGGCTCAGACTCGAACAGCGAGAGGGGTGGCGACGGCAGTTCAGCCTCCGACGCATGCGCGAGAGTGATCGACAGGGCCAAAGTCGCCAGCAGCATGGTGACGGTGGCGGCCATTGCCCGCTCGATGCTCGCGGCCCCGTTCCACGATGCCGTCCGGCAATTCACTCGGGATGACGTAGTTCTGGGCATGGCGTTCCCCTCCGGCCGTCAAAGTCGTCGCCCCACAGACCGACGTGATCAGGGGAACGCAGGCGACATAAATCCCCCGCGTGGTACAGATCGACCCAAAGCCGCCCCCAACTTTGATCGCATCCCTACCAGCCTTGATCGGACCGCAATAGCCCTCCCTGCCTGCCCCGGCTGCCGCCGTCGCCCCGACCGCCCAGCATCCCTCGCCAGTCGCCGCAGCCGCTGTTGGCTGCCGCATGAGGGGCTGTTCCAGGCTCAGTCCGCGTTCCCGCGATCCACGCTGTAGTTGGGTGCTTCCTGCGTGATGACGATGTCGTGGGCGTGGCTTTCCCGCACGGCGGCCGATGACACCTGGATGAATTTCGCATCGCGTCTCAGTTCATCGATCGTCCGCGTGCCG
>Ga0214919_10002337_pt1 | contig 29958 bp, 41 predicted proteins | sample LL1503_MetaG_FD_177994 | JGI IMG/M metagenome (GOLD analysis project Ga0214919, IMG submission 177994) | Freshwater microbial communities from Lake Lanier, Atlanta, Georgia, United States - LL-1503 | ecosystem: Environmental > Aquatic > Freshwater > Lake | place: USA: Georgia | collected... | reverse complement strand
AGATTCTCTTTAATGTCATCTTGTCCAACGACTTGTTCAAAAGTACGTGGACGAAAATCATTGATATTGTTTTTCATGTCGTTCGATGTAGCGTTCATTACACTCAACCTTAAGCATTATTTGTCTTACAGGCACTATACCTGCAGAACATTTTATTGTCAATATATACAACAAGAAATACTCTCCTGTACAAAAGTAGCATGGAAAATCTTCTTGTTTTTATATGTCAAAGCCAAAATGAAGCAGAACAAATTGCATTTATATCTAGCAACGTGAATGCTCATAGGTATTTTATCATTGTTGGCTTTGAAATCAATAAGCAGAGCAATTTTTTTCTAGAAACTGATTCGTTTTTATTACTTGAAAAAATAGATTTAAATAATAAAGAACAAATAGCTCGTTTGTCTTTGCTCTATTCTATGGCAACTTATGAAAATATTTTGATTTATTTAAACAGTAAGATGTTTGTTGAAAATGAAGCAAATCAAATATTTTTGAAATTAAAAAATACATATGATTTTGCATTACTATTGTCTAGATCTTCGTATGCACTAAATGGATATCAGCAAGAGGAGGAATCTGTTTCTATTTTAGATTATGGACAAATAATGCAAAAAGCTATGGATGAAGAAAAGCTTACATTTGAAGAGTTCAAGATTGCATTACAAGAGTTACTTCCTCCTGTTACATTAAATCTTTCAGAAAGAAGCACAATGTTCCTTACTAAAGAACTTAAGGAAATTATATTAATGCACAACAGAGAATATAGAAATGAATACTTGGATGTTTTACTTGATGAAGCTGTCAAGGATAAATGTCTTTTATTTTCTACAAATGATTTCAACAAAGAAAAATACACTACGAAAATCATTTGTGGAGATGAAATCGTAGTGTATTTCTATTTTTAATTACTCAGGTTCAGCACTTCCCTCAAAAATAATTCCTTTAGTTTGAGGGTATTTTTGATACCAAAGTTCTAGTGCGTGATGACAATGTTCAGCATATTTATAGTGAGCACCAACACCAGTACGAAGCTCCATCTCATATAAGAATTTATCAGCAGTAGTAGTGTGTTCAAATAAATATTGATGCCCTAGATTTGTAAAGTATACATAATCAGGAGAAAATCTCATTATATTTTGTGCTTCCCAAGTTGTATCTTCAAAAACTTTTTCTTGTCTTTCAATTCTTTGACAAATTGGAGAAACAATATTTGGTAGTTCATCTGAAGCTCCATAAAATCCCTTAGGAATGAATGGACAATATTTATTTCCAGTACGATGTCTATTAAGGTCTCTGATTTCACCAAAACTCATATCACTCCAAGAAATCTTTACTGGGATTCTTGAAAGATTACTAGAGAAAGGTGAATATCTATTAGTTCTAAAATCTAAATCGCTCTTAGTAACAGTCATAGGAGGAGCATACAAATTAGTACCATAAAACAAATCATAATCTGAACACCAAAGCTCAAATTCTCTTTGATAATAAGATTTGATTGCTTCTGTAGCTTTGCAATGTTTGACAAGTCTAGGAGCACCAATCTTTAATTTTTCTTCAATTTCTTTGCCAATTAATACTAATTCTTTTAATGCATGTGATTGAAGATGAGCTGAAAGATTTGCCCAAGCTCTTGCAGATTGAATCATCATAACACCAGTAAGAGTAGATACTGGAAGATAGACTCTAGCACGATCAAAAGCAAAGTTACGCATCATTCTTGCAACTTGCTTCTTATCTCTTTCAGATTGAGATTGTAATAAACTGGATGGGATCTGAGTGAGTTCAGGATACATCTCACCAAGTTTTGTCCAATCTTCTAAAGCTTGTTCATAATAATTAAAAGATCTTGCGATATGAAGATCATACTTAATTTCATATTCATCATAAATACCTAGATCATCAGTACTTGCTACATTAGTACTATCCATCTTGATATATCTAGTGGAACATTCTTGACCACCAGCTGTAGGAGATAAAGTCCATAAAAAGTATGCAGCATAAAGAGTGATATCATCAATAAATAATGCAATGGGAGCCATATCTGCAATAGATGCATGACCATAATCCACCATTTTAAATATACTATCTACTGATTTATCAGTATTAGAAAAATCAATTTTAGAAACTATAGCATCTAGTCCTTCATTATTGCGAGAATAACGAGCACCTGTAGCAGCTAAGAGTTCAGGTGTAAGTGCATAACAGCCTTCATTCTCAGCTGTTGTAGTTGGAGCAATGGATACATATTGAATTTTCATAATAGGAAAGAATGAGAAGCAGAGCGCCCTTCCCTTATATAATAGACGGTACTTCTCATCAAATCTATTTTACACTAGAAGAGTTGGTTTATGCAATCAAGAAGGATAAAAAATCTTCTGTTTAGAAAAATATTCATTAACTAGTCTGCACATTGGAGCATCAAGTATGAGTGTAATTAATGGTTTATATTATCAACATTTAAGGTCATCAATTGGCTTTACTGTTTCTGGAACAACAGTATACGCTACATTGCCTTGGCATCCACAGTCTACTATCGATGAAATTAGAGTTACAAATACAGCAGGAACTGCTTTTACAATCACTGCTTTAAATGTTTTGGATGCAGGAGCTCACTATAGAAATAGCACGACTGATGGAAAAGCGCACGTTATTTACAGAGATCCTACTGATAAAAATGCAACATCTAACGAAGCATATTGGACTAGTTATGAATTAAACCCCCCAGTATTCCACGATAATTTATATAACAGACCGTACTTGAATTTAGTAGTTTCATTTACTGAATCAAAGACAAATATTCCATTGAGAATCACAGCTACTGGTAAAAAAGCTGTCGCTACAACATATGCTAAATCTGATCATCCTGGATTAGAAATACTTAGAGATTATCGTGTTCTTATGGGCAAAGGACAATCTGGTACAGGTGGCACTGGTGGAGCTATCTACGATGTAACTGGTTTAGCTAAAGGTACTGGTGGAGAAAACTCATCAAACTTTAACTTCTCAGCAGTAAATGATTATCTTTATGTAGGTTCCAAATCTAAAGTTGATCACTGGGATTTTCAAGTTGGAACTGCTACAACAGGTGGCACAAACTTAATAGGTGAGTTATGGACAGGAAGTGCTTGGTCTGCGTTTACTGTGCTTGATGACACTTCTACTGGCAACAATGATACTTTGAAATTCTCAGGTATTGTTGAAGGATTAGGAATTGGAACTTCAACTTGGTCTCCTGTCAAGTTTGATTATTCTGTGAATACACTTTTACCTAATGATCCATTGACAGTTCAACAAAATAGAATCATTTCTGGTGGATATCCTATCGTTGTTCTTCCACCAAACCCTGAAAGATATTGGGTTAGATTCCGTGTTCAAACTATTGACACTCCAATCACATTCAATAAAATACTTCCAGTCTCTGAAACATACGAGTTGTACTAAACTAAAAATCCCCTCGAAAGAGGGGATTTTTTTTATGATACTTTTTCTACTTGTCCAAATTCAATTTCTATTGGAGTATCTCTTCCAAATAATGGAATGAGAACTTTTAGCATCTCTTTATCTTCATCAATAAAGTCTACTTTACCAGTATATTCAGAAAATGGTCCAGATATGATTCTTACAATCATATCTTTGTAAAACTTGTTCTTTGGTTTGAATCCTTTATTTGGATCCAATGCATCAAGAATACTATTGATTTCATTATCTTTCATTGCTACAGGTTTATTAGCACCTGAAGAAACGAAATTAGTCACACCTGGAACTCTCTTGATAAATGTAAATGTTTCATCATCAAGTTCCATTTTGATCAATACGTATCCAGGAAATACTTTGACTTTCTTTTCAATTTTCTTTCCCTGAACACGTTTTGTCTCAGTATCAACAGGAATAATTACATCAAGAATTCTATTTTTCATTCCTCGCTCTTCACGAGTTTTTTCAATAAAAGTCTTGACACGCTGTTCTGCTTGAGACAAAACGTGAACAGCATACCAACTTGCTCTAGCCATTCTTTGTAACTCTCTTGCGGGTCTTCTTGACCTTGATATCGTTATCTACCCAAGCCCAACATTGAACATAAGCACCATTTTTATCAGATGAAACAATTGCATCATCATCAACAACAATTTCTTCATTCTTGACTAAATCAGAATTTAGATTCTGGAACTTTGTCATCACTTTCTCAAGATAGACTTTATTATCTTTATTTGCTACCTTCTGAGTGTAATCAAGCTTCAAAAGCATTTCTTTTGCACGAGTAGATTTAGTTTGCTTATAATCGTTCTTCAGCATCTTAAGCTCATCTTCAGTGAGCATTACATAAAAACTCTTCATTATTTTATCCTTGACCATTTGAATGCGTGTAAGTCATTCAAACCTACACCTTCATAATACACTGCTTTCTTTCTTCTCTCACAAATTTTCCATAAAATTTTTCCATTTTTTTCAAGAAATTTCAATTCAGTGTCTTTTAATATAAGCATTTGGTCAAGGGTGGGACGAATACAGGTTTCAATTAAAATAGCTTTATTTTTTGCTATACTTAATTTTATAATCCCAGAAAAATACATAATATCTAAACTTGGATTATTTGAATATGATAAGTTTGCAAGTTCTTTTGTAACTCTTCTTGCTGATTTATCAAAATCATCTATCTGATTTGATATCTTTCCATTCCTATACATCCAAAAAGAAAATACTTCATGAGAGCAATCTTCTGCTGACATAACATCTATATAATCATCAGGAGAAATTGCTTCAAAGTTTTCATCAATCACATTTTGATTTTTAAATATAGATTGTCTTGGAAAATCATTCATATATCCAAACGCATATTCCATTTTTCTATTTAATAAATCACACAAATCATAATTCATATTAACGTTATACTAAAAAAATAACACAGGAAAAAGTATTTTTTAAATATAATAATAAGCTGGTTGACTGTTACAGAAGGGGGAGCTGTATTATGTTAATCAGCTATATTGCAATGTTTTTTTCTTTATCTGGGATCATTCTAAATATTAGAAAAAATATCTTATGCTGGTTTTGTTTTATGATCTCAGATAGCTTATGGTTCACTTATTCAATCTTGACAGGGCAATGGGCTATAACTTTTACTCACACAGTTTTTGTAATAACTAATTTTATTGGTTTTTACAGCTGGAGTAAATCTAGAAATGGGAAGGATGTAATTAAAAATCAGTAGAATAAGTTAGTAAATATCAATAAATGATAAGGATTTTATAATGTCAAGGTTACAGAAATTAGCTCAAATAAATAAATTAGCAAATAAAAGTATTGAAGATGGAGATTTTGTTCTTGCATCTAGATTTCATAATGAATTTATGAAAATAGCTCAAGTTACAATGACTGAAGAAAATAGATTTAGAGCAAATGGTCCAGCTATGCAAAAAGCAATTGCACGTATCCAAGCTAATTTAGGAGTTGCTGCAGATGGAATGTTTGGTCCAACTACTGCATACGCTATCGTAAAAGCATTAGATGGTATTGCTCCAGAACAAACATTAGATAAAGCATATGTCCAAAGAGCAAGAGCGTTTGTTCAAGGATTGCCAGCAGGATTTGTATCTACATTGAAAAATTTTGTTGGAATGAAAGATGAAATCAGGGAGCTCGAAAATGTACCAGCAACAAGAGCAACTGAAATAGAACCTTCAGATGTAAAGATGAGATTGATCCAAGCACTAGGTGGATACAAAGGATAATAAAAAATCCCCTTCGGGGGATTTTTTTTATTTAAGTAGGAATATTTTTCTTCAGATTTGGTATAATATATATTGAGTGTAATACACTTAGGTGATCTTTATGACACCTATTATCAAGCGTACCTTATGGGCGCAAATGGAGAAAAATATGGCTAGCATTGATGATATGTTAAATCTACCTCAGCGTAGAATTTTAATGCCCACACGTAATTTGATCATGGATCAACATGAACAAATTTTCAATAAAGTTTTTGATGAAATATTTGGTAATCGAAAACAATTCATTCATTCCAATACTTCTTATCCAAAGATAGATATCTTTGAAGATGACTATTATTTCTGCTTAGATTTTGCAGTCCCAGGAGTAGAAGAAAAAGATCTTGACATTGAAGTTGTCAAGGAAACAAAACTCCTAACAATCACCGGAAGTTCAAGAATTTTAAGAGAAAAAAGTTATTTCTATCATCTCAAAGAATTAAAACAATCTGCTTTTACCAGAACTATTCAACTTCCTGATAATCTTGAACTTGAACCTGAAGTTTGTCATTTAGAAAATGGCATTCTCAAGTTAGCTTTCAAAAAGATTATTATTAAAGAAGAAGAACCAAAAGAAACGATTAAAAAGATTTCAATAAAGAAATCATAAAGAAAAGGGGAGACAAGTTCTCCCCTTTTTTTATTTGTTGCGTTATAATATCTTTATGGATAAATTATTTTGGCCTTTAATGGAAAATGCTATTACATTTTCAGATAAATTAAAAATGGCATCTTTTTGCTTAACATCTGATAAATTTACTAATGGACCAAAAGTAAGAGAATTCGAAGAAGCTTGGTCTAAATGGGTGGGATGCAAATATTCTCTTTATGTATCTTCAGGAAGCACTGCAAACTTTTTACTTATTGCAGCATTGAAAGAATTTGCTGGATTAAAAAACAATGACAAAGTACTAGTTCCAGCGTGTACTTGGATGACTAGTGTTGCTCCTATTATTCAAAATGGATTACAACCTATTTTTATGGATGTTTCTTTAGAAGATTATTGTATCAATACTGAAGATCTTTCAACTATTCAATATCTTCATCCTGATATTAAATTAATCTTCACTACCCATCTTCTAGGTTATCATTCTAATGTTGAAAAGTTACAAGAAGCTTTTCCTGATGCTGTAGTTATGGAAGATTGTTGTGAAGCTCATGGTGTTAAAGATCAATACGGAAAAAGAGCAGGAAATGATAGTTTAGGAGCTACATTTAGTTTCTATTATGGACATCATATTACCACCATTGAAGGTGGATTTATTAGCACAAACAATCACGATCTTTATACCTTGATGAGAATGAAAAGATCTCATGGATTAGCAAGAGAAGCTGGACAAGAAAGCTTTGAAATATTTAAGCAATTGTATCCTGATATTGTCCCTTCATTCTTGTTTGTAACTGATGGATACAATTTTAGAAATAATGAAATTGGAGCTGTTCTTGGATTAGAACAACTTAAAAGATTAGATAAAAATATTGCTATCAGAAATAATAACTATTCTGAATATTATTCTATCATTTGCAAACGTCCTCATTTATTTCATATACCAAGTTGCAATTTAGATCAAATGAGTTCTTTTGCATTACCGTTTGTGTGTAAATCAAAAGAAATTTATAATATTTTGATTCAGAAGTTTAAAGAGCACAACATAGAATACCGTCCTCTTGTTGCTGGTAATCTGTTAAAACAACCTTTCCTAAATGCATATAAATTCAGATATCATAAAAGAGTATACAATGCTGATATTATTCATGATTTAGGATTATATGTTGGTAATAGTCATTCAGTAAATAAAAAACATTTATCTGTATTGAATAAAATTATTGAGAGTTTACCAAATGCTGAAAATTAGTCTTGATGAAGCATATGTGTTTGATATGCTTTCAGTTTTTGATGTTAAAATAAAAAATCTCACTGGTGAAAAACTATTGAAGACCATAGAAAAAATGTCTGATATGGCTGAAGAAGTGATAGAGCAAATTGGTATTGATAAATATAATGAGATAACATTATCTAAAGAATACAAAGACATGATAGATGCTAATCAAAGAGTATTTGATTTAATTGACGAAAGCAAAAATGACACTGGATTAGCTAAAATTACTGATGATGCAAACTACCAAAGACATGTAGTTAAAATGGCTTTGCAAAATAAATTTTTTAATTCTGAACTTACTGAAGTGAAAAACAGAGAATGAAACCTGTAAATATTTTGATGGGACCTAAGCTTGGTGATCTGATGCATTCTCTTACTGTTCCAGCTTTTTACTGGAGAATGCTTGGAAGAAAAACTAACTTTTATCTATGTGAAAGATATGATACGTTTTCAACTTCATTAGAAAGAACTTATGAAGAATTAAAACCTATCTTAGAAGCACAAGATTATATAAATAGTTTTGAAATTTATAATCCAAGAAAACATCCAATAAATCATGATCTTAATCAATTTAGATTTAATGGATTATTGTATAGTAGATCTTTCTGGGCTGTATTTCTTCATACTGCATTTCCAAACGAACCACTAATACCTAAAAACTTTGTAGCTCTCAAGATGCCTAAAGATGATACATATAAAGATTATTTATTGATACATCGAAAAGATGGTAGATTTGAATGGGACGATGAGATTGAAAGAAATTACAGAACAGTGATGGATCAATTTGATAAAAAAATATTTATTGATTTTGAAGAACATCATTATGAGAAATTTAAATTCAAAGATGAATGTGAATTACTTGTCGTTCCAGAGTTAGATAAATTCATGATGTATATCAATGGATGTAAAACATTCCTTACAAACGCTACAGGAACTCTTTGTATGGCTACTTCTTTGAATTCACCTAGAATTGGAGAAGTTGGAAAGTTTATCACTCCTCACTATGCTTTAGATCATTTATTCTTTGATAATGCAGAGTTTTTTGATCATAGTGGAGTTTTAACTCCTGAACCAAAATATCTCAAACATAAATAATTTTTGTCCCTTATTCTCAGTTTCTTATGGTAGTATACATACGGAGGAAACAAAATGATTATCCCGACAGTACTTGAAAAATCAGCTACTGGAGAACGTGCTTATGATCTTTATTCACGTCTGCTAAAAGATCGTATTATTTTTCTTGGTGAAGATGTAAATGAACACTCTATGAACCTTTGTATTATGCAAATGTTGTTCCTAGATCGAGAAGATTCACATGCTCCTATTGAACTTTATATCAATAGTCCAGGAGGGAGTGTTGTTGATGGTCTTGCACTATATGATGTTATGCATACTATTTCTGCACCTGTAAATACAACTTGTGTAGGAACAGCTGCAAGTATGGGAGCTGTTCTTCTTACTGGAGGAACAGGAACTCGTTCAGCACTTCCTCATTCCAGAATTATGATACATCAAGTTTCATCTGGATATCGTGGTACTGCTGCTGATATCAATATTCAAGTTAAAGAAACTAACAAGCTTTATGAACAATTACTTGAAATTCTTGCACAAAAATCTGGTCAAACAGTAAAGAAGTTAAGGAATGACTGTGATCGTGATTACTATATGAGTGCAGAAGAAGCAAAAGCATATGGACTTATTGATGCAGTAATCGAAAGCAAGAAAGTTAAATAAAAAAGGGGAGAAAAATCTCCCCTTTTTTATTTAATAATCGCCTCTCATCATTTTTCTGTCTTTACGAGCATCATAAGGATCATCTGGAAATCTTGGATTAGGTCTTCTTGTTTGAAGTTTGTGCACTTCAAATTCTACTCCAGGATATCTTGCTTCATTTTCTGCTTTTAACATATCAGCCATTTCATTTGCTACTCTTAAGTCATTCAAAAAATGTTTTCCATTTTCATCTTCGTAATAATTGAAATCTTCTTCAAATTTACCGTCAATAAAAATAGTTACAGTGTATTTTGATTGATATGGATTGTCTTTGTCCTCAGTATAGGAAACGATGATTTTGCCTTGTTCAGGGTCATCATTATGAGGTCCAAAAATTTCGCTGTGCATTGGATCTTCAGGGTCAAAAGCCAATTTCTTCATCACATTGGTAAGAGCACTAGCTTCAGCATATAAACCATTTCTATCTAATTCATTAGCAATTTTATTAATTTTTGCTATAATTTGTCTATTCATATTTTTTCCTTCTTAAGGTAATACAGTATTTTTCTATTTTATAAAAGGAAATCCTTTTAAAAAAACATTCCTAAGCTAAATCATTTGTTATTATTTTTTTACACGCTATTGCAAAATCGTCCTTTACAACCTATAATTTACTAGATCCTTTTAGGAAAAACAAAATGGCACAAATACTCAAATCTAAGTCTATTTATTACAACGATGTAAATCTTGTTGCTCAACCTTGCAAAGTCAAGTCACGTAAAGATATTCCTATTGAATTAAACAGGATTATAGTTTCTCCTATGGAAGCTATTGTAGGAAAAACATTCGCTTTAAAAGCCAATGAACTTGGTCTTACTTTATGTCTTCATCGTTTTTGTTCCCTTGAAGAACAAGTAGAACTATACAACTCTTTACCCAATAAGAAAAATGTATTTGTTTCTATCGGATTGAATGATTGGCAAAGAGTTGAAAGATTAGCTATGGAGGGTGTGACATCATGGCTAATCGATATGGCTAATGGCTATATGTCTAATGAAATTAGAAGTTGTGTAGAGAAACTTTCTGAACAAGCTAGTATTGAAAATCTCATGATGGGAAATGTGCATTCTGAACGTGGTTTTCAAATGCTTGCTAATGTTGCACTTGATAAATCATTTTCTAAATATGTACGTGTAGGAATCGCTGGTGGTAGTCCGTGTGCTACTAATGATTCTACTGGCTATAATCGTGGTCCAATCACTGAAATTATGGAGATTGAAGGATCAAATCCTTGGGATCCTATAAGTGATAAATTATATCCAAATCGTAAACCATTTATTATTGCAGATGGTGGGATTAAAAACTCTGGATATGCTGCTAAAGCTTTTGGTGCTGGTGCAGATTATGTTATGATGGGTGGATATTTTGCTAAAGCATTTGAAGCAGAAACTCATCAAAGAGGTGATGGTACTTATTGGGGTGGTGCATCTCATAAACAACAGATACTATCCACTGGTAATGTGTATCGTCATTCTGAAGGTAAAGAAGTTCCTATCCTTGATCAATTGTCACCTTTAGAAGTTCTTGTAGATGAACTTTGGGGTGGGATTTCTTCTGCTGTATCATATAGTGGATATGAAACACTATCTGGATTTATTGGCAATGGAGTATTTGAAATTAAGCAAAACTCATTACCACCAAGGAGAAGCTAATGTCTCGTAATAAATTTTATGACAAAACTATTTTTGATTTAAAGCGCAAGTTTACTTCTGAAACTGCTTTGGATATTCTTGAAAATATGCAAAAGGTTTACGAGGCAAAAGATAGTGATTATTCTGCTACTGGTTTGCCTATGGGTAATCTGCGTAAATGTGAAGATGCTGGTATTGATGCTTGGAGAGGATGTTTAATAAGGATTGGAGATAAAATGTCCCGTCTTGAAAACTTCCTCAATGAAAAAGATTACAAAGTCGTTTCTGAAAAAGCAGAAGATACAATAGTCGATTTAGCTAACTATGCTATACTTATGTCTTGTTTAGTTGAAGAAATCAAGAAACCACATTCAGATCATTATTTCAATTTAGCTGAAAAAGCACAGGAAGATTTATTTAAATTATCTTATTATTGTGTCTTTCAAGCTATGTTGATTAAGGATAATGTTCCTGAAAATGATTTAAGTAATCTTGAAGCTGCTCTAAAACTTTGGAATAAACTGTGTAATTTTTCTTTAGAAATGTTATGATCGATAAATTAAATATTTGCAGCCACAGGGATTATTTGGAAAACTTTCTCAAGAGAAGATATCCAAATGCTAGAAATTCTGATATTGAAGATGCAGTTCAAAATGCTCTTATTAATGCTATCAGAAAACAAGATCAATGGGAAAGAAACTGTTCCTTAAAAACTTGGTTATGTACTATTGCAAACAATATGTATGTAAACACGTTCAGAGGATTGAGGGGTAAAAAAGAAACTATTATTTCTAAAAATGAAATGAATTTTCTTTTTGATGAAAGTCCTATAGATGATTTTTCTGATTCAATATGTGATCGAGATTATTCAAGTAAGTTATTTAATTATATTCTCAAAGATACTAGTAATAATCAGTATGTGAAATCATTTATATTGTTTAATGTTAACGAATTAAGCTATGATGAAATTGCTAAACAACAAGACATACCTATTGGCACTGTAAAATCTAGAATTTTCAAAGCTAGAAAGTTGCTCCAAAATAAGTACCAGAAATTCATTGAAAATGAGAAGTAATAATTTATTTATTCTGAAAGAACGTAACACAATAATAAAATTATTAAAAAGAAATTTTCCATTTGCTAACATTGAAGATTTGGAAGATGTTGCTCAAATGACATTGATCAAAGCTTTTAATTATTATGATAAAAGTAAGAATAATTCTCTTATCTCATACTTGATGACTATAGCTAACAACTCATACATTGATATATATAGGAAAAGTTATAAAAAATATGAGTTTAATGATAAAGATTTTTCTGATTATGAAAATTTAATTATTGATCAGGACTTTTCTGAAACTTTTTGTAATACAGATTATCAAAAAGAAGTATTGAGTAAATTATTTTCTGGTTTGGAAAATGATAACAATATAAAAGCGTTTATTCTTTCTAAAATAAAAATGAAAGAATACAAAGATATTGCAATATTACAAAATACAACTGAGGCTAACGTAAGAAAACGTATCCAAAGAGCTAGATTTATATTGCAAGAAAAATATCAACAGATTGTGTCGCAAGATAAAATGTTGGTATAATGTTATGAGAGTTTTTTCATAACAAAATATAAGGAAAAATAAAATGAAGAAGATTTTGCTTACCGTTGTCGCACTCTTTGCAACAACATCCGTATTTGCAGCTGACCCTATTTTTGGTTCTAAGCCTCCAGTCAAGAAGTCTGGAGTTGATTTCACCACCCAATCCGTTGGTGTTCAGATGCAAGACAACAAGTTCTTTGTAAACTATGCCAATGATGGCAAGGATTGGTTTACAATCACAAATCCAGGAAAGACCATTCCTAATGTTGAGAACTATGCTGGTGGTCTTTTGAAGGGTACACGTTTTGTTTCTGTTGTTGCTACTAATGGCAAAGAGACTCGTGTTTCCTATGGTTTTGAAAAGCAGCTAGTAAAGTTTGATGTTCCTGTTATCGGAACAAATGCGACTGTTATGGGTCAAGTATTCCCAACTGGTTTTGGTGGTGGTTCATTTAGTAACCTCAACCTTTCTAACAACTGGTCTTGGGGTGTAAGAGTTGGTTTTGATGTTTCCAAGTTGAAACTTCCAAAGCTTTTCTAAAACAAACCAAAAAAAATCCCCTCTGCAAAGAGGGGATTTTTTATTGCTTGAGATAAAATATCAATATGGGTATTTTTGATAATTTAGCTACTAAAACTGTTAGCAAATTTACTATGCCCAAATGGTGGATGTTGTGTAATATTTGTAATGTTCCTTTTCAAACTAATACATTTGAAAAAACATGCAATAGATGCAGACATCTTGAAAAATCTAAAGAAAAATACAACGCAAAAGTTATGTTGCGTTTTTTGTTTTTTTCCATCATAACAGGACTAATAAATATCTTTGTAGTATTTCAAGTTATCAAATTTACTAAAAATCCATACATTTTAGCCTTCATTTTGATGATTGTAACCTTTTTCATAGGAACATTACTATCACGTTCAGTAAAATCATTAAAGGATTAGTCTATTTTATTTTATAATATAATTGTCCAATTCCAGTATAAGGGAAGTTAATCATGCCAAGACCAAAAAAAATAGTCACCGCTGTAGTAGAAGAAGAATCACAATTAGACCCTGTTGTAGTAGAAGAAATTACGATTGAACCTGTGTCAGTTTCAACTCCAGAACCAGAAATTTTAGAAGTTGAAGAAGTTGTAGTTCCTGTTGTTAAAGAAACACCTGTAGCTCAAATGACGGAACCAGAACCTGATCCTGTTGCAACTTATAAAGTATACGAGGGAGAAACATTAATTGATACTGTAAAAGATCAATCTCCTGAACTAATGAAATATCTTGAATCTAATCACAATCAACTATTAGAAGGTATTGAAAAGTTAAGACAAGAAACATCCAACGAAGAAGATCTTGCTTTATTCAATATTCCATTTACTGATAATAGAGTTTACAAATCTTTGAAGCAATATTATTTACAGAATGGATTAGCACCAAAACCTCCACGTATTACATCTTGGATGCAATATTATTTATTGAAGCACCCTATGATGACAGAAGAAGAAATTGCCATCGAAGTATTTGGTCCATTAAAATATAGTTTCGATTTAGCATAATTTTGTCATGCATTATGATTTTAAAATAAAAGCTGAGATTTCGCACGTCAAGTTGATTTCTAAAGCTTTTGATATTTTAAAATCTATATCCAAGGGAGAGATTTCCAGAGCTGCTTGTTTGCTTGAAGAAAACAAAACAACATTTGCACAATTCAAATTAGATTATCCAGAATTTTTTGACATCAGAATAGAAAAAATTAAAAAAGACTTACTAAGTATTGAAGAACAATATTTTAGTAAGTCTTTAAACATTTTGCAGCTTGGAGAATTTGGTGCTCATCTAACAAACTGCAAACAAAGATTTATTGATACTGGAGTTATTATGAAAAATAAAAGACTCAACTCCATAGAAATAAACGTAACAGAAGAAGATTTAAAATTAATATATTTTGCTTGTCATTTGTATTATAGATTGCAATGTGGATATTTAGAAGATATACTATTAGCAATAAAACATAAAATTGATCTTGATGCTGTCTATATAGAATTAAAAAATATTAGTAATTATGCACTAGGTTTTCAAGATGAGGAATATAGATTAGAAATATTCCATCCAGCATTACATAGAAAATCAAAATGGGCATATGATATTTGTAACTGTATTGATAATTACGAAAATATAGATATAATAAAGAATATAGGCACTCTGTCTAAGTTGAAAGTTTATAAAAATGGCTAAATTCAAACACTCTTTCTGGAGATATGTTCCAAGCACTGAAAAATTCAAATCTGAGTTTAAGTTTGTTGAATCATTTGAAACTGATTCTGATGCTGTTCCTGAATTTCATGATCATTATTGTATAGATCATATGATAAATTTAGAAACAGGACAAATGAGAGTGAAAAATCATTCTGCTCCTGAATATTGTGTTTCTAAATATATAGGTTGGGGTTTAGAATTACCACCTGTTGAAAAAACCAATAAACAAGAAATTTATATGGTGATTCATAGAAGCTCTTTCTCCCATAAAAAGATTGAATTTGATGAGTTTTTAGAACCTAAAGACAATCATTATAGCCAAGAAGATTGGGATTTTCTACTATCTGTTTTAGAGCAAAGATTTACTAAACAAAAAGAATGGGCTAAAGATGGAATTAAAATTCCAAGCCAATATGATGATGGAACTCAAGTATTTAAAACTGAAAATGAGTTTCGTGCTTTTTCTTTTGGTAGACGTGCTTATTTTCTTTACCACCTTGTTCGTAACTATGGTTTTACTCATCTTGTTCGTAGATTTAATATAGGATACACTGGATAATGTTAGTATGTGATGTTTCTGCAATTGATAAACTTTTGGATCTTTACTTTGAAAATTTATCTGTAATTTATAATGATAAGAAATTTTTATTATATGATCTTCGTGATGAATTTGTAGATAATAATATTCAATGCTCTATATATGATCATGAAATTACTACTTCAGGTATTTATTTTAAAGATAAATTGATTGTTGCAATTGACAAACAACAAGATTTTAGAAAAGATGATACAATAAACCTATGAAAACTAGCTTCAAAGAGTTTTTAGAAAAAATTGATTACAAAGATCCATCTGAATATGATTTTGATGCTGATGAAACAATTGACAAAAACATAAAAGAAACTATCAAAAACATCAATAAATCTTCTTGGTGTTGGACATTATGGAGCTGTGAAGGACACATTCATTCAAAAGATGAAAAGTCTTTACCATATTTTGTCTTTATAGTTAAGAAAAAATGCATACCAGTATTATTAGGAATGTTGTTTGATACATTAGATCCAAAAATTAATGTTAAAACAATGTTACCTTTATGCAATACTAACTCAATAAATATATCTTGGGGATTTACTGATGACAAGTATGCAATTGTCAATGTTCACTGGTATGATAACTTTCTAGATGACCCTGTTGCTCACAAGAAACTACTATCTGATTTTTATGAGATGAGTTTTAAGATACTAGAAGCCAAACTGTAAAGGAAATAAAATGGAAAATATTGGACAGCAAATTGATATTGCTGCATTACAAAAATTTCGTGATGATAATCTTAAGCTTGTCGAAACACTTGGACCAGTAATTGATCAAGCAGAAGTTATATATCAAAATCTTGTTGCTAAATCTCTCTTAGATGATGATCCAGAAATTAAAAACAAAATCGAAACTGTTGATAAAATATACAAATTACTTTCTCAAGGTTTTATACCACACTGCATCAAGTTAGCTCAGTTATCTAGCAAACTATAAAAAAAACCCTCTTTCGAGGGCTTTTTCTTTATCTAATAACCATTGCCTTTTCGTGTCCAACAATGATGTCAGGATCAACATAAACTTGAACTCCTGCATCTTTCCACTTCCAACAGAGAGAAACATCTTCTGAGGAAAAGTCTCTGGAAATTTCAATAGAGTGCATTGCAGGTTCAAACCAAGGATATGTAACCTTTTCAAATGCTCCCTTCTTGCACATCATAAATCCCATACCAGCATAGAATACATCTGCAAGCTTCTTAGGATTACGTTCTGCAACTTCTTTCAATTCTGCTGGTGTCATAAATGGGAACATACCAGTCTTCAAGAAGAAGTTTAAATCCCAGTCTCTAACAATAGTAGAATGTGTTCCGTTAGTAGTTAAATAAATTCCACAAAGAACTTCGAGTGATCTATCCTTCTGCATCTTGTTAAATAATTGAAGTACTTGTTCTGGCTCGAATACAATATCAGAGTCAAACCACATGATATAATCATAATCCAACTTACCTTGGAATGGGATTTGATGGATTCCAGCTCTGTTATCTGCACCTAGTAGATTTGCTCTACAGTGGAAAATAACTGGAGAATAATGTCGAGAGACAATAATATCGAATGGTAATCCTCTTGATCCAGCTAATAAGAACTTTGTCCAAGAATCAAAAAATCCTGGAGTAAATTCCTTTCCTGGAATACAGCAAACAACAACAGGTCTGCGTTGAGGAACAATAGTTGGGCTTGCTAAAGTAGAAGCATTGGTATTGAATTTCATAAATATATTATACAAAAAATATTTTACTTTATTTCAATATATCTGCTTGACAAACTATTTCATAAAACGTAAAATACTATTGGCTTAGGGACTCCAATCCCAAATAAATATCTTAGCCAAAGGATATTTCATCATGTTCGGTAAAAACTCGGTTCAGTTAGAGGGCAATCTGACCCATGAACCAAAGCTCTTAAGCAACAACGTAGTCAGGCTACGTTTAGCTGTCGATACTCCTAACAAGAGCAAGACCGCTAACTTCTTCGACATTGTTTGTTTCCGTGATGTTGCTACTCAGGTTTCAACATACAAGAAAGGAAACAGGATCCTCATTGACGGTTCTTTAAAGAACAACTCTTATCAGAAGAAACTTGCAGATGGCACAGAATTTACTATTTATGGTAATGAAATCATCGCAAACTCAGTTGACTTGATTTTTGGTAATAAGGATGAAGACAACTATGGAACCAATTAATCGTCAAATCTGCCACTTCTGCGTTGCTGGCAAAATCATTCCTCGACAAAGTGGACAAATCTTAAAACTTCCAGTACTGACTATTGACACAAACACCAATAACGTACTAGATGTTCAAGAGTTGTTTTGCAAAAATGACATGGCACAATTGCTCAAAGAATTAGATTTCAAAAAAGGTGATTATGGCTATGTTGAAGGTAATACAACATTTGCAAAGGGTCGTCCATTTGATATTGAACCTGTCATTCTCAAGAAGTTAAGTCCTGATATGATCAAGTTCAAGAATCTGAATTTTGATGAAGAAAACAATGTACTTTACACATTTGTTTCTGGCAAGCGTATAAATTACAACGATGCTGGTGAAAAGATTTTTGAGGGATTTTATTCATCAAATACACCATCAACTAAAGCCACTACTAACTATAAAGATCGTGTCAGCTCTGCACAAAGGGAGATGGCATTTGAAAAGTGGGCTAACGAGACTGAATAAAAGATAATGTGATATTCTCTTCCTCTAATGGAAAAGATGGATCAAATCTAAATCCTAGTTTAGCAAATAAAGCTAGACTAGGATTGTTTTTTAAGCTTATAACTGCATAAAATTTGTCATAAGATGATTTTTGAAATACATTCTTAAGTACTTTACTCATTATTCCTTGGTTCCAGTATTCTTCACTAAGCATTGCACCAACTTCAGCCCATCCTGGATGTATATTTAAATTGTGCAAGAATACTAGACCAACCACTTTACCTTCGTGTTCCAAACAATAAGTGATTCTTTCCATATTTTCGTAAAGATCTAAACACTCTCTTACGAAACTTTTAATCAACCCATAACTGATGTGTAATCCAGACCAGTTTGTGTATCTAGTAACATTTTGATTTGCGTAGATGGCATAAATATCCTCAGCATCTTCTTCTTTTAAAAGACGGATATAAATGGGGGAAATATTTTGCGCTCTTCTATACCACATAAACTTTATATTCTTGTTTTATAATACATATACTTTTAGAGATGATGTATTTGAAAATATTACTATATATATTGTTGATACAAATATTCCTAATGTGGATGTTTATATTTTGTGTTATACTAAATGCACAAGGTCATATCAAAAAAAAACGATAAATATAATACAAAGCCCTCGCGAAAGGATTTAAAAATGAATAAAAAAGATATAGTTAACAACCTCATCAAAGTTGCAAATCATTTAGACAACTCAAAAGATTTCAACAGTGCAAATGAGCTAACAAGAATTGCTGGTATTGTTGTCGCAATGGATGATTTCGATGACATGGGTGGATTTAATCCAGATGATATGTCTGGTGCTGATGACACAGAAGCTTTAGAAATGGAGCTTGATAATCTTCTCAGAGATCTTGACAGAGCTGCTAAAGCTGGTGAATTAGATGAAGAAGATATTCATGTAATTCAAAACATGCTTAGATCTAACAAAGGTCTTAAAACAAACGAAATGTCTTTTGATGAAGGTGATGATGATATGGATCATAGTCTTGGATTAGGAGCAGTTCCACACACAAGAATTAAAAATCCAGTCGATTATGATGAAACAATGCATGATGATGATGATTATGATATTTCTTTAAGTGATGATGATGAAGACCCAGAACTAAATGATCCATTTGCTTGGCAATATCTTGAAGACGAAGACGATGATATGAGAGATCGCAATCACCAAGAAAATCTAGAAAATGATAGTTATTTCATGTTTGATGAAGATGATGTTAAATAATAAAAAGGTAATAATAATGAATAAAAAACAAATTGTTGCATCCCTAAATAAGATCGCAAATGAACTTGATAACAGTGGACTTTATTCAGAAGCTAGCACAGTTACAAAAGTTATGTCTAGAGTAGCTGCAGATGATGATTATTCAAAAGCTTATTTTGAAAAATATCCTGATGCTCCAAGAACTTATGAAAAAGCTTATTTCAAACAAAATCCTGATGCTCCAAGATCAAGAGGTGCAGATTATAGCTTTGAACCAAAGTTTCGTAACGAAGGAATGGCAATAAGTGATCTTATGGATCCAGAAGGCACTAGTAATCGATTTGATGTTGAATACAGCCGTCATAACGATATCACTACTGCACTTGATGAACTTGAAAAAGCTATAAGAGATTCTGAAACTATGACAGATGCTAGTAAAGATAAAGCAAGAGAACATATACAAAATATCAAAAGATTATCTAATGAGATTTTAGAAAACGGATTTTAAGCAATTTTCCAAATAAAAAATCCCCTCGATTTGAGGGGATTTTTTATTTAATTCTAATCTTGTATCTTTTCTTTTTAAAACTAGGAAAAGCTCCGTGAAATGCAAATTCAGATACGTTAGGAGTTTGTTTCGGATATAGGATTTTATTCACAGGAACAACATTATCCCTATAATCAACCTTATATTTATCCCCAAAATGTTCATTAAAAGAATCAACAACTTTTTTATGTCCTTGATCTAATAATGTTTGTTGATTAAATCCACTCATAAATGTTGTGTCAGTAAATCTTTCTTTTCCAACATTACTCATAGCAATCATTACTAATTTAGATAAATCAATAATCATGTGTTGTATCTTATTTATTAAAGTTGGAGTAAACTCTAAAGACATCATAGGAGAGAAGTGAGTGACAACAAGATCTTCAGTATAGTTTTCAACATCTCTTGGATCCTGTTCTAATCTAGTATTGTCATAACTTTCTTTTGTCTCTTTTGGAACAAATCTACTAAGCATTCCAGAATTAATTAAAGATAAATAAATCTTTTGTGCTTCATCTCCAGTTAATGCATGACTGATATTGTAGAGTGGAATACCTTGTTGTCTACAAAAATCTAATTTTAATTTATCTCTATATAATCTTTCTTGAAAATCATCATATGTTTTATAGTATAGATTATTGTAGTCATAATGTTGACCACCTTGATATTCAAATAATAAAACTACTCTGTTTGATTTGTCAGTAATAACTCCATCAAATCTTAGTTGTATTGCTCGATTACTATTAGGAGGAAATACATCAATACTAAAAGTTCTGTTAAATTTAAGTCCAAGATTATTTCCAGATAAAGCTTTTTCAAATGTTCCAGCTAAGACTTGTTCTCCTGTACTTCCTGTAGCTTTTGAGTAAAGATAATCTAAAAATAAATTATCATTTGATTGTGTCTCAGCAAGCTGTTGTCTGATTGCAAAGTCATCAGCATTACTATCAACCATTTCTTTCAGTGATTGCTCGTAATTTGTAACTCCTCTTCTTTTAGCATTTTGTCTAAACCAGGCTCCAATTGTAACCCTTAATTCATCAGCATTTTCAACTCTAGATAAATCAAAATTTGAAAGTGCTTCTTTGTATTCAGCTCTTATAGGCATTTCAGATTGAGGGATTTTATATGCTTTTTGTCTTTCAATATTAAAAGGTTTAATTTGAAGTTTATCTTCTACATATTTAACTTTAGCTAACGATAAATAATATTCAGTTGCACTATAGTAAACATTTGGTCTCAATCCAGTCAAACTCATTTTTTCAAGGGTATGAGGATTGTTTCCAGTATATTTAATTTTATATTGTGAATCTACTCTTGGTCCGTATTCTGTAATACCATTTAATAATTTTTCTTTTTGCTCTCTAGATAAATCTTTAGATACAATAGGAGGTATTTTGCCACCAAAAACTAACTGCTTCCATTCAGCAAAAGTAAATCCATCTTTAACAATACTTCTGGTTTTAGTCTTTCCTTCATGTTGAATTGTAAGATTAGCTATTTCTGGATTATAATTTGGATCGTTTTCATCTATTATATATCTATATAATTCTTTGATGTTATCGTCTTGAATTCCATGGTAATATTGGTCAATTATATTATTATATCCAGCTTGTTTTTGTTCAGGAGATAAATCCTCATTATTATAAATATCATTTATTTTTTTATAAGCAGAGTATCTATTTGACTGTTTTCCTGAACCTTCTAAATATTTACTCCAGTTCAATGAAGAAATAGCACTATCACCAACATTTCTTTGAAATTCTAATATTTCAGGAATTGTTCCAGTGTAACGTATTTTTGCGATTTCTTTCCCAAATCTTGATTTCTTCATTCCTCTATCTTCAGGAATAAAATTTTCTAGAATAAATTTTTTAGAATTTTCATTTAATTGATTCCAAGGATTTACAGATATAATAGCATCAGGTAAATCAAGATAAGATGCAACTTCTGGTCTTAAGAAAACTGTTGTTTGATGTGAAGTCGAATTTGCTTTTCTATAACAAAAAGTTATAGTTAGTGAATTATTATTTCTAAAATTATTTGCCCAAGCACGATATCCACCAACCCCATTAGTAGAAAGTATATTTCTAAGTTTTTCCTTTTTCGAAGGATCACTAATAATCATATTTATATCAATATAATTGTTAGGATTATTGTACTTTTTTATTTCTTCTGGAGATAAAACATCTTCTTTGTAACAAGGACCAAAATAGTTCTTATTATATACACCAGGAACATCAGGATCTTTTTTAGATATTCTATACATACTATATATATTCTACTTAAAAAATAAATCCCCCGACTAATTCGAGGGATTTATTTTTATCTATTGAATTTTCTAATTTTAGCATCATATATTGGTTTAGTTTTTCTTAATGCAGCACCAACAGCATCTCCATAAGAACCACCATATTGTTGTTCAGCATAATTACTCAACATTGTCCAAGTATAATCTAATTGAGCTTTATCAGTAATTGTTTCTATACTATATTGTTTTATTAATGCTGGCAGAACATGATTTGAAAATTCTTGTGCTTTTGGTTTTAATGTTATTCTTGCAGCTTGTGCCTTAAAAGCATCTCTTTTATCTTTTGACCAATTACCATATCCACCTGGCTGACTTTTCCATCTAAGTAAACTATTCATCCACTTAGAAGCATAATCTGCACCATCATATATAAAATGTCTTTTGTATTCATTTATAAAATGTTCATAGTCACCCCAAGGATTGAATTGAATATATTGAGCAATTCTATCTACTTTGCTTGCTTCTTTATAAAGTCCAATATTGTCTAACTTATTTGCAAGTTTTATCAAGTCATCAAATGTTTCTTTTCTCATTTCTTTGTTCTCAAATATTGTAATATTTTTTGTCTTGTTTCAGGAAGTAAATTTGCATCGCTGTTAATTTCATCCGTTACAGCATATGTATCTTGACTTGCATCAATATTTGCTACATATTCGTCATAATATGTATCCTGATTTTCTAAATATCCAGTTTCTCTTCTTTGATCATCATTGTTTTTACCAACTGGAGCTATTCTATCTAATCCTCTATCATTCAAATAATTGTAATAATAACTATAATTTGTAGGAACAGCTTTATCATTTACATTGCCAAAATCTCTTGCTCTTGATTCTAAATTTTCTCTAGCATTTTGAAAAACATTAGAACTTATTTCTTGATCACTAGCTCTTCCACTAGGATTATTGAAATTTGCTTGTAAAACTCCAACTAATTGCTGGGGATATAATACTCTTGGATTTTGAACTACATACTGATATAACTTAACAGTTTCTTTATTAGTACTAATCGGACTACCATTATATTTTGCTCCAGCTTGTGAATATGCATTAAAAGCTTGAGATAAATTATTTATATTCCTATTTCGAGCAAAACCAAATAAAGAATTAACAAAAGTTACAGGATCATTAGTTTCTAAAACATCATTACTTGCAGCTTGAGCAATCTTATCTAATTTATCTGCCAAAATAAAATTTCCATTCTTATCTAATAATGATGCTAATTTATTTAAACTTTTCATTTCTGTCCTATATTTTTTCCTATATTCATAAATTGATTAAATGGCATTACAGGAAATTTACCCAATAATTCATTTTGTTCAATTGTTCCAAGTGTTTTTAAAGTGCTCCCGTAATACTTCATGAAATAACCTTTCTTATCTGTTATCTTAGTGTCAGCTAATATTTCATCAATTTTTGCTTTAAGATACTTTATTGTTTTTTGTTCAGGAGTTTCTAAACTATAACCACTTGGATTTTCGAGATATAAACCAAATTGATATAATCCAAATTCAAGAGCAGGTTCTAATAAAGCCCAAAGAGGACTATTCATATTTAATCCCTTAATACTCTGACTTAAAGATTTGCTATTTGTCCCTAAGTTCTTGAACACTCCAAGTACATCTTTATTAATCATTCTTGATACAAATGGATTATTAATAAACTTACTCCAAGCATCAGGATTTTTAGCAACTAATTGTTCTATTTGAGCAGCTTTAGCAAAAAATGCACTTCTATTCTGAGTTATATTTGGATCTTCTTTTATACGAGGTCGCATTAATGAAACAGTAAGAAGATCTGGTAAATAATATTTTTTTGCTATTCGATTAAACAATTCTTGATTTAAGTGAGGAGCAGGATTTCCTTGAGCATCTATAGATTTTGGATCTAAAGCCTTAAACGCATTCATAACTAGTTCAATCTTTGCAAAAACACTAGCATCAGGAGTTCCAGGTAAACGATGCAAATCAGGATTATGTTCAAAAGGGTTAAAATCATAAAAATTCTTTGGAATAGTTTTACCTTCATCTCGTAATTTATATGCTTGAGACAATATAGAATTAGCTGTATTATCATATGCGTCTAATATGGTACTTAAATCTAAACCTGTAGGAGTAGTTCTTCTATTATTTCCAGGTAATATAGTTTCTCCATCTAAACTTGTAGGAACAATTCTTCTATTACTTCCCGGAAGAATAGTTTCTCCATCTAAACTTGTAGGAACAATTCTTCTATTACTTCCCGGAAGAATAGTTTCTCCATTTAATCCTGTAGGAACAATTCTTCTATTACTTCCCGGAAGAATAGTTTCTCCATTTAATCCTGTAGGAGTAGTTCTTCTATTATTTCCAGGTAATATTGTTTCCCCATTTAATCCAGGAGTAAGAATTCTTCTATTTGGATCAAACGGAAACTGAAGTAAAGGTACATTTGTTTTTTTTCTCTGAGCTGTTCTTACTAAAGAAAATACATCATCTGCTTCTTTATAATATCCACACTCATCCAAAACACTCATATAATAAAAATAATCTCTAGTTCTCATACAATATATATTCTAAAAGAAACTATTTTTTCCCCACTCTAGTAAGGACCAAATTAAAAAAGTTTACAATATAATATATATGTGGAAATTAAAAGTTACTTACAATAAAAAGAAAAAAAAAGAAGTTAATCAATTTAAATTTGAAACTCCAATAACACAACAAGTTGATGAAACAATCCCAAAAATCGAGCCTTTTAAGAATATTGAAGCTGATCCAACACTATACGAATTACTAAAACAATGGGCAAGAGATAACAATATAAACTCTAGAAGAACTTATCAAAATTACTTAAATAACAACCCAACAATAACTCTTAATGGCAGAACATTTGCATTACCAAAATTAGATGCATTAGCAACATCATATAGATTCTACAGAGATGCAATACAACCAGAATCTCAAAACCAATTAACAAAAGAAATATTATTCCAAATACTAGATTCTTATTTTAAAAATAATAATATTCCACTTAATACTAAATCTTATGCAAAATTTATTAAACAATATAGAATAGCAATTTCTGTTATGGGAAATAGAAATTTAAAACCAGGCACAGGTATTTTATTTAATGGACAAATATATCCTGTCCCAAACGAAATGAGAACAGTAACACCAACAGAAAATAGACAATTTGATTCTCAAGCAATGTCGTGGTTAAGAGAATATAGAGACCTACAAAATAATCTTCAAGGCTCATCAGATGAAAATACTAAATATTTATGGGAAGCTGATCAAAACACTTTAACAAAAATAATTAAACAAATTATCCAAGATATGTTAAAGGCTAAACTCAATATTAAATTATCTAACTACAATATATATATTAAGGATTTTCTTCCAAAAATCGAACACATAGTAAACGATAGAGTTTTTTATGTACCATTTATAGATTTCGAGGGGCAAAGATATTTACTTTATTCAACAAATGATGCATTTTCTAAACGTTTTACAGATAATGCTTTTAATACAACTTGGAAAAATGAAGCACTTGAACACTATAATAAAACTATAGGCGCAGAACAATACCTAAGAAGAAACTTACCAACATTTCACGAAACATTTCCACAATATACATTTAAAACAGAAGTTCCAATCGCAGAAATAGATCCAAATTTTATTTCTTGGATAAATGATTTTCAATTAGAACAAATTAAAAAATCTAAATTCAATAGAAGAACATTGTATGATTTCTTACAAAATGAATTTCAAGGACAACCATTCCAACTAGCTACAATCAAAGATGCTGATTCATTTCAAATAATTCCACAAGATGATGGTAAATATACTATTAGAGTAACAAGAAAATTAAAAACAAAAGAAATAACAAAAGATATTCCTAATCAAATATTTGGAAATGTACAACCTGGAAAATATGCTCTTGATCTTGTTGTATTCCAAAATAATAAACCAATAGCTATTTATGAATTTGATGGAGAGTTTCACTACGGAGAAGGACAGTTTGGAAAATTAGATTTAATGTCAGATCTTATAAATGATCAAATACAAAAATACTATATACAAAATAAAACAAATATACCTTACTACAGAGTTCCATATTTTTTAGTAACTGGAGGAACTGAACACTTTCCTGAATTTGTAATAAAACACCTAAAACAAATTAAATAAGGATATAATAAAAAAATGAACATTATACTCTTACTATACGCATTCTCAGCAACTCCACTTTTTATATATCTAATAATTCGAGCATTTAAGACAAAAGGAAAAACTAAAAAAATATTCTATTTAATCTGCTCACTATATATACTAATAGGACAACTAATACATTTCATTCTCTAACCTAAATAAATAAAAATAATCCCTCCAAAAATCGAGGGATATTTTTTTGCCCATTAGAGAAAAACACAATATAATATTCTCAAACAAATGAAGAAATACAAAACAACTATATATCTCATAGCTTTAATATTATTCTTAATCATCACCATTAAAGAAAAAACATATATAGAGAAAATAACAAATATTTTCCTATACTCAGACAATGCAACTCTCCCTCCAGACTCAAGAATAAAGAAACAATAATTTTCGAGCAATAAAACACCATAGAAGAAATAAGAAATTCGAGGGATTATTATATACTCTAACCTTATATGAAAAATCTATAGCAGAAACCTTATCCATAAATAAATAAAATTCCTGCAATAAAAAACACTCACTAAGAACATAATCCTAAATAGTGATATAACAACCTTTTTTCATATATATCCACCATAAAATTCGAGGGTTTAGTAATAGTATAAAAACCCATTCCCAATTCCAAATACAAAAACATAAGAAATAAAAATAAAGTGGAGACAAAGTGGAGAGTTAGTGGAGACCTAGTGGATAATAAAAGAATAATTACATAAAGACAACAATAGAGGAAGGAATATTTATTATATATATAGAAGAACAAAAAATATTCTTATTCATGTTTGTCTTCTTGAAAAACAAAACACCACTAACTCTTTAAAGCTGTGGTGTTTTTTCTATTTATATCCTAAAACTATATTTTTCGAGCAAATATATATACTTCCCAACTAATAGCGAGAACACATATTAGAGGGGATGTTTTTCGAGGGATTATCTATTTACCTTATAAGACTTTTATTTTTCTATATAGAGAAAAATAATAAATAACATATAGAAGAATCATTTAGAGGAAGAAAGAAATAAAGATACATACCATTAGAGAGATACTAATTATCTTTTATTTTATATAGAGGAAAGAACTATATATATTATTCTTTTGTCTGTTTATTCAATGTTTCTTGTTTGTTTCTTGTGTTATTCTTGTTTTTGGTTTAGAGTGATTTATCGGGGCTTCTAAAAAAACAACAACAACTTTTAAATCTAAACATAAAAAAGAGGACGTAATATGTATTATTCTGGATATAATAAAATCTTTCCTGCAAGATTTTCGAGAAAACAAAGTTAAGAGAAAACACTTGATGGAGATAATATTATCCCTTAACTTTGTTAATATATATTATACATTATTACTTGCAAAATCAAACAAAGAATATTAGGTTGGAGTTTTTCGAGCATTAGAGGAGTAGAGATGTTGAAGCTATTTCTACCCTCTTAATTGTTTTTCTTCTATAGGGAGAAAAACAATTATTTAGGTTCAAGTTTTTATAATATGTTTAGGGAAGAATGTTGAACCTATGAATATTCACGCATATAAGATTTCGAGGGTTAATGGTCCTGGTAATAGATTTACATTATGGACTCAAGGATGTTCTAAGGGATGTTCTGATTGTTTTAATCCTGAGACTTGGAGCTATAAGAATAATATATCTCTTACACCATTAGAGATTTTCGAGCATATAAAAGAATTAGATATAGATGGAGTAACAATAACTGGTGGAGATCCTTTAGAGCAAGAAGAAGAGTTATTATTATTGTTAAAGTTATTAGATACTTTAAATTTAAGTAAAGGTGTAATATTATTCTCTGGATTCTCTTATGATGAAATTCGAGAAAATAAAGTTAGAGAAGAGTGTTGTAGTTATATAGATGTTTTGATAGATGGAAGATATGAGAAAGACAAAAGAATATCTAACTGTATCAAGGGAAGTTCTAATCAAAATATAATATATTTTTCTAGTAAGTTAAAAGAAGAAGAATTATTAATTGATCAAGAAGTGGAAATCTGTTTAGAGGGGGATATAATTTCTGTTACTGGATTTCCTAGTATTGATAGGAAATTTTTAAAAGAGTTTGGAGTAATAATAAAATGACAATTAGAGAGATATTAAATACAGAGAATAAAGTTAGTAATGTAGAAGAATTTTTTGCTCTCTTATATAATCAAAAAATACATCCAGCTTTTAGGGTGTTCTCAGATCTTTCTATTAATTTTAATTCATTAGAGGGGATGAGTGTTTTTTGTTCAGAAAGTGAAGATGCAATTTATTTTAAATTATGTTTTACAGATGCGATATTTTTGTTATATAAGTTTGATAGGAATAATGATTGTGAAGATGCTTGGTGTATAGATTTTGAATTATATAGGGCAGCATTAAGAAGTTGTGTTAAAGCAGTAGATAAGAAATATATTCCAGTAAAAGATATAGATGCAAGAATATTCTAATGGGAATATTCTTCTTTTAAGGGGGATAGTTATGACAAGGAAAAATAAAATGTTATATGATGCTTTGATCGATTATGTTTCTTATTTTTATAATTGTTCAGATATGCCAGACAGTGCTAAAATGAATGCACTAAAAATATTTGAATTATTACAAGATGAGAAAATAGATGTTAATGATTTTATCCCAGTAATGAGACAAATACAATTTAGTTTGGATATGATAACAACATAGGAAAAGATTTATTTAAAATACTATAATAAGAATGAGAGGACGAGCAAGAACAATGAGGTTCTGAATTTACTTCTCCCTATACTTATTTAGTTGTGGAATTAAATAAAAAAGGATCCTTTCTAGAAGGATCCTTTTTTATTATTATAATTGATCATTTATAAAATCAGATAGCTCATCTTCACTCATTCCTGTTTGTGTCATGAGAGATCCAATTTTAAGTCCAACATCAAAAAGAGTACTTTTTAAATTTTGTTTTAATTTTCCAAAATATCTATCACCATTGTGTTCTTCTGGAAGATCTAAAACTGCTTGAGATAAAGCAATAAATTGTTTATGAATATTATCTATAGAAACTTGTGTAGGATCTTGATTATTAATATTTCTATTTTGTCCTGGTAATATAATATCTTCAGGTTTTAGATTATCAGTATTAATCTCTGCTTCTCTTTTTAATAACATTTCGAGAGCAATATTATTATAACCAAGCTTCTTTAAAATTTCTTCGTTCATGATGATTTTTTGTTCCGTATATTGTTGCTTTATTCCTTCTATGATATCATAACGTTATGAACTTATCCTTGTGTTGTATTTCTAATATCCTAGCTGAACAAGGATACAAATTTCGAACAATGACTTATAAGAGTTTTTCGAGCAAAGATAAAACTGAGTCATTAGAGAAGCTGTCAGAGATTATTATTAATAATTTTTCTGTTACTGGAAAAATTATTATTCACTGTGCTGCTAATAATATAAAGGGATATAGACTTTCGAGTGATCTTTGTCCAGTTATTAAACATCCAGATGTAATGTTAGAACTAGAAGATCTTCC
>Ga0214919_10002336_pt1 | contig 29969 bp, 28 predicted proteins | sample LL1503_MetaG_FD_177994 | JGI IMG/M metagenome (GOLD analysis project Ga0214919, IMG submission 177994) | Freshwater microbial communities from Lake Lanier, Atlanta, Georgia, United States - LL-1503 | ecosystem: Environmental > Aquatic > Freshwater > Lake | place: USA: Georgia | collected... | reverse complement strand
ATAACGATCAAGATCTGCTTCTCGTCAATAGATTTCCTGCATAGCCACTACTCGTCATTTACCCTAGGGTATATCTTTTAAGATTTGCCGCAAGGATCACGCTATACCCCTCGTGTTTCAAATTCCGGGTTCGTTGTTTTTCGGGGTCTGCGGAACTCATGTATTTCATATACACTCCGTTCCTTGACCCTCAAACGTCTGCCGCCCGGCTTTTTGAAACACCTTGGGTATATGAAGATGGGTTATGCAAGAAGAACCTTTCTATTCTTTGCCGTCTAGATAATCCCGTATATCCATTATTTTAGCTTGAAAATCCGCCAGTCCTTGGTGTCTTAATTTTGACTCAGCGGCCTCTTTTTCTCTTAGAAGTCTTGCAATGGTTTCTGCCGACATTCCGCCACCAACTGTTAATGCTGAAGAACCACCAGCTGCAGCTTTTTGTCTTAACGCAACGGCTGAGGAGGAGCTGGCGCTTCCATCTTCAATTGCTGCTACAGCTTCTGGTGCCGCTAAAAGATGGGCATATGTTCCATCTGCAATTTTTTTAGCGCTCGCTACATAATCAGTAATATGTTCGATTAACATATTGAGCTGTATTACGCCCCTTCTAAAGGGTTCAAACCTAGCTTGTCCCGGACTTTTCCACTTTTCTTTAATAATATCGGCTATTCTTTGCTCATCTGCGAGAAATCTTTGGGATAGGGCAAGTATATTCTGTCCATGTTCAGTTGAGCGATCTACCCTCTGAGCCATTGTCAGAAAATCATCAATGCTTTGTAAACTTTCCATTAATTTATCTTTCGCAATACAGTTTAATGTTCGCTCAACTTCAATAAATGCCTCGCGAATCTCTGTTGTATTCACTCTTTCTACGCTAACCTCTGTTCTAGGATCTTCTGGCAACAGAACATCCTTAAGTTTGACTTCTGGCGTCAGATTAATTCTTCCATCAATATAGGTTTGACAGTGCTCATCAAGGATTCGAAGAAGTTGCAAGATGGCAAACAGGTCCTCACCCAGTGTTGCTTTTATCGTCTCACCTTCTGTCTTTATTTTTCGAATTAGCTTAGGGGCAAGTGCCAAAGCCTGATCCATAAGCGCATTTCCATCTGGTTTTACTTTTTTTACGGCTTTTGAAAGTTTGTTTAGATCATCTTCGATCTGTCCTGTTGCGAAATCATTGAGTCCTTTATATAACTTTGCCAACTCACGATAAGCCCAAACAAAGTTTGTATCTGTATCTCTTTCATTTTGTGTTCTGAGGTCCCCTGGAATCGTTCCCCTGCTTGCAGCTTGGTGCAGTCTTTGACTTCCGGTAAAAGCAGCAGAATCTGCACTTGCTTCAGGGACAGCAACACCAATTTCTGCGCCTCCTGCGGCACGAAAGACAGAAATTGAATACCCTGCTCCTTCTCGGCTATGACCTATTTGAGTTCCGCCAAACTCCAAATTTTCTGCTGCCACAAGGCCCGTCGATGATGCAGGAATTGCAACAGGTCGGCCCCAATCTCTTCCATCGGGTGCTCGTCCTTCATGTCGGGCGACTCCACCTGGGTGTGCAGGGACAAGATCTCTGTCGCCAGCGAAGGAAGAATTTATATCCACCAGATAACTGCTAGACAACAAGAATGTCAGTAGCTTTACATATTTTTTCATTTCAATCTCCTTTTGTTAATTTTAAAGTTTCAGTTTTTTGATCCAGATTATCTCTGGAAACCTTCTAAGGTTCCATTCATTACTTTTCTAAGTTCTTCTAATATTGGCGCTGGAACCTCTATATCGTCAGAGAATGTTTGGATATAATCGTATAGTTCCCCAAGGGTAAATGGCCGGCTGATTGCCTTCGTAAATGCTTGTATCTGGCCCAGTTGCGACGCCGTTGGGCACCAGAAATAAGAACGTTTTTCCGGTACAGTATCTAGAGTGCGAGTTATAAAAGAGTATGATTCTTCATCATCATCATCCAAGAATTTCTTTCTTGGCGACGCTAGGTTCAATGATCCGCCGGCAGATGATCCCCTTTTGGTTGGTTTGACTGTAAAAGTCAGAGAAGAAAGGTTTCTTGCGTCTCTAAGGTCTCTAATACCTGAGAAGTCTGTCGCTTGCCCCGATGGTGCTTCAACATTCCAATCAATACGCAAATCTTCTTCTGATTTATCTAGATATCGAACCCTTACATTTGTTACCCCGGAATTTTTCACGCCGGCCTGGTATTCACCATAATGAGGGCGAATAACAGGGTCCTTGTTGTCTTCAGGTCTCATAATGACCAAAGTTCTATTCGGGGCAACTTCAGCTGTAATCGAAAAGAGTTTTTGTGGAGTTTTTGTTGGAATTTTGTGAGATCCTAGAACCATAGCCTTAGGGTATCTGGCTTCTCCTTGGTGAGCGTGAAGGGAGCTGCCCGGAATATTTTTCGTTCCAAAAATTTCTTGGACTTTGGCGGCTTTATTCGGTTCTTCGTAATTTAGACGATCAATAACAATATCTCTCGGGCTAATGGCAGGCAAAAAGCGATCGGCATAACCCTTAATTTCGTGAAGAACAGAATTGACATCAAGGCCAGCCAAATACCATTTCGAACGGTCTATTGATTGACGATCATAACCCGCTAACAACGCCAAAGCTGATTTTTGGAAATGTCGCTTTTTGTTTGCATCAGCTGTCGGCGCCCTGTAGAGGCGCTCAAATTCTGTGATTTTTGCAAACACATTTTCACCCAGTGAACGCCCTATGTTTAGCAATTCTTTCGCTACAGTTTCCCTTTCACTTTGACTAAGAGCGCGATTTGAAAGTTTTAACTCTCCTTTTACAATCCCTAGCATTCCCTCTCTTTGTGCGGCAGCAATATTTCGGTATCTCTGATTTTTATCATTCGAAATCGCACGGAATGCAGGCCCCATGGTCTCAAAAATCCCAAAAGCACTTATGCCCCGCTGTGTGCTGTTTAAACGATTGTACTGTTGATTCCAATCTGAACGAAATTGACCTGGCTTTGCAAAAAAATCGGTATTAGATTTTGCACCTTGAATGTAGGGCCGCGTCACACTAGCCGAAAAGCTTTCGCGTCCAGGGTTCCCTGATGGATTTTCAACCATTCCCTTAAGTTCATGCGTTATATCATTATCATAGTAATGACTGTTGGCCGAATTTAAGAAAAATAATATTAAAAGAGTAAAAGAAAAATATAATAGCCTTAACATAGATCCTCTATTTCAACAATAAGCTATATATTTTATAATAGAAAAAAGATCTTAATAAAAGATTAAAATTTAGACCTTTTGAAATCAAGGACCTAATTTTCTCTAAATTCAGCTTTTTAACCCCGAATTCACGTTTTTATGTTTGCTAAGAGAATGATGTAGGGTGTTATTGGGCTACGGATTTTTCTTTTTTGGCATTAACTTTCTTAGCCTTTGGTGCTGCTTTGGCTTTACGTGGAGCCTTTGCAGGTTGCTTAGATTTTTTCTCTATAAGTTCTTGGGCTTCCCCAGGCGTAATTTCAAGAACATTAATTGCCTTTGGAATCGAAACAAAGGTCGTTCCATGCTTAACATAGGGACCAAAACGACCAATTCCAATCACCATCGAAAGGTTTGTATCTGGATTAATTCCGATATCTTTGGGAAGCTCTTTAAGCTTAAGCGCCATTTCCAAAGTCATATCGCTGGCTGAAAAACCATTTGGGATAGAAATACGCTTGGGTTTTGGCTTAGCGGCAGCTTTTTTCTTTGCTGGTTTTTTACCTACTTTTTTTTCGGTTTTTTCAGATTCTTCTTCAGATGGCGGCAATGCGGCAGGTTGCTGTCCGGGTAGAGGGTCCCACTGTAAATAGGCACCATAAGGCCCTTTTCGAAGAGTGATGGCCTCATTTGTGTCTGGGTCATTTCCAATCTCTACAGGTTCACTATCGGGCCTGCTTTCGGAGGACGCATCGTTTCCTTGACCAATCGGCCTTGTATATTTGCATTCCGGATAATTAGAGCATCCTAAAAAGGCACCAAATCGCCCTAATTTTAAGCTTACGTGCCCTTGGCTGCATAAGGGGCAAACGCGTTGTTCTTTTTGAACGCCTTGGAACAGATAACGATCAAGATCTTCTTCCAGTTTTTCAATGACCTCGGTAATACGCAAAGGTTGAGTGGCTTCGACGGTTTCATGAAAATCCTTCCAAAATGATTCCATGACCTGGCGCCAAGGTCTTTGACCCGAAGAAATTTCATCCAACTGTTCTTCTAAGTTGGCAGTAAAATCATATTCCACATATCGTTTGAAAAAGTGCGTTAAAAACGATGTAACCAGGCGCCCCCTATCCTCGGGGATAAATTGACGCTTTTCCAATTTCACATAATCACGATCTTGTAAAACTTGGATAAGTGATGCATACGTGGATGGTCTTCCAATGCCCAATTCTTCAAGCTTTTTCACCAAACTTGCTTCGGTAAATCGGGGCGGTGGTTGGGTAAAATGTTGGAAAGGATCGATAGATTTTGTGCCTAAGGCTTCACCTTGATTCATGATGGGCAAAATAGATTCGCCGTCTTCTGTTTCGGACCCTTCATCTATGCCTTCTTGATAAAGGCGTAAAAAGCCGTCAAAAACCTGGGTTGATCCGTTTGCTCGAAAGGTCGTTTCTTTTGTTTTGTCGGTAATATCAATGCTGACTTGGTCAAAAAGCGCACTTTCCATTTGCGAGGCTAAGGTTCTTTTCCAAATCAATTCATAGAGTTTCAGTTGGTTTTCGTCTAAATACGCTGCAACTTCCTGTGGGCGTCTTGATAGCTGAGTGGGGCGAATGGCTTCGTGGGCCTCTTGAGCATTTTTGGATTTGTTTTTAAATTGCCTTGGGGCAGATGGCACATAATTCTCACCATAAGCTTTTTTAAGAAAACTTCTGGCCTCAACGATGGCTTCTTGAGCAAGTTGAACACTGTCGGTTCTCATGTAGGTAATAAGACCTGTGGTTTCACCGCCAATAGCCACACCTTCATAAAGTTTTTGCGCGACTTGCATTGTGCGGCTGGCGCTAAAGCCAAGTTTGCGCGCCGCTTCTTGCTGCAAGGTTGAGGTAATAAAAGGGGGCGCCGGGTGGCGTTTTGTTTGCTTTTTCTCAATGCTATCAACAGCTAAATCATGAGAGGCAAGCTCCTTGCAGATCTTATGGGCTTTTTCAGAATTTGGAATATCAAATTTATCAAGTTTTTTCCCCTGATAATGAGTCAGGCGAGCTGTAAAATTCTCACGTTTTGCAGTTAAAAGGCTGGCTGAAATTGTCCAATATTCTTGAGTTATAAAGGCTTCAATCTCTTGTTCGCGTTCGACAATTAAGCGCAAAGCTACCGATTGCACGCGCCCAGCTGATCTTGAACCTGGAAGTTTACGCCATAAAACAGGCGATAGGGTAAAACCCACCAAATAATCAAGCGCGCGCCTGGCTAGATAAGCCTCTACCAGTGATGAATTAACGGCACGCGGATGTTGCATGGCTTGACTAACCGCACTCTTGGTAATTTCATGAAAGACAATTCGCTGAACAGATGTGTTTTTAAGGGCCTTTCTGTCTTCGAGAGCTTGCTGAACATGCCAAGAAATGGCTTCTCCCTCACGGTCCGGGTCGGTTGCCAGATAAAGATTATCAGCGCCTTTGAGCGCAGCTACAATTTCATTGATCTGTTTTTCTCCGCGATTATCGGTTTCCCAAATCATTGAAAATTGATTATCGGGCAGAACTGAGCCATTTTTAGCGGGTAAATCACGAACGTGGCCATAGCTTGCTATTACAACATAATCGTTGCCAAGGTATTTATTAATTGTTTTGGCTTTGGCAGGTGATTCAACTACCACCACATTCTTAGTCAATGTTCTTTCCTTTTTTATTCACGCTTGAATAATTTTCTTTTTATTCAACCACTGCAAGGCCCTTTTAGCAATCCCCTGTTAGAAATAGCAAGAAAAAGATTTAGTTTTTTTTAAATTTATATTAAATAGAAGCCCAAAAACCCTAAATCTGATCTAAAACCTCTCTTATTGAATCATAAGCATAAGCCAGTTGTTCCTCTGTTGTGCAATAAGGCGGCAGTAAATAGACAACATTTCCAAGGGGACGTATCAAAAGACCGCGTTCTAAAAAGGCTTTTTTTAAGGTTGCAACAATCGGCAGGGCATATTTTGATTCTTCGTTCCTGATGTCAAAAGCGGCAATGGTCCCCATGATTCTGGCTTTTGTAACATTTGGATGTTTTGAAAGTTCATCCATGTGACGGCGGTGCCATGTTTCAATCTGCGCAATTTTTTGTAAAGTATTTTCTTCTTCAAATAATTCAAGGCTGGCAAGTGCTGCGGCGCATCCCAGTGGGTTGGCTGTAAAGGAATGGGAATGTGCAAAGGCCTTGTCAAAAGTATCGCCTAAAAAGGCTTTATAAATTGATTCCCCTGCAACAGTCACGGATAAGGGTAAAAATCCACCCGTAAGTCCTTTTGAAAGACAGATTAAATCAGGAGTAACATCTGCTTTCTGACAAGCAAAGAGAGAGCCTGTTCGACCAAAGCCAGTCATGATTTCATCAAAAATAACCAAGATCCCATAAGATTTGGCCATAGAAACCATTTTTTGTAGGAACTCAGGGCGGCACATACGCATACCGCTGGACCCTTGTACGAGCGGTTCAATAATAAGCGATGCTGTTTGATCGCCATATTTTTCAAGATGATCATTAAGATATTTCAGGGCATGGGTTTCTTTTTGATGGGTTTCTGTATCACCGTCCCAGGTAGCAGGATAGGGCATCGTATCAACATCAAATAGAAACTCTTGAAAGGGCCCGTGAAAATGGGCAGCATTGCCTGCGGCCATAGCGCCAAAAGTGTCACCATGGTATCCGCCCTCAAAGGAAATAAAGCGTTTTCTATGGCCTTGTCCTTGGTTATGCCAATATTGATAACTGATCTTTAAAGCAACCTCGACGGCGGTGGAGCCATTATCAGAAAAGAAAACGCGCGTCAAAGGTTCAGGCAAAAGCTTTGCTAATTGCGTCGCTAACTGGATAGCCGGTTTATGCGTACAATCGGCAAAAATAACTTGCTCCAAAATTTGAGCTTGCTCAAAAATGGCCTTGGCAATTTTTGGATGCGCATGACCATGAAGATTTACCCACCAACTGGAAACCATGTCTAAGTATTCCTTATTATTTTCGCCATAAAGAACGCTACCTTTGGCCTTTAGAATAGGTGTAACGGTGATTTCTGTTTGAGCTTGGCGAAGAGGGTGCCAAACATGGTTTGTATCATTAATAAGAAGGGAGTTCATAATGCCAATTCTAGGTTAAAAAGTTAATTAGATGATATAAAGCTTTCTTGGACCCTACGGGGTCAAGCAGTAGGGAAATTTTTAATTGTTACGTGTTACCCATGCCTCCTTGCACCTAGCAAGTTTTCCTTCGGCTTGACCGAAGGATCCATAAAAAACTCATGCAGAGAAGGTGGAAATGGAATTTGGGCTAATGTTTGTTTTGTCAAAGATGGTAAGGGTTCAATTTCAGCAAGGACTTTTGTTCGTCCAAAATGTTCGATAGCTTGTTTGTTATCAGTATTACGCGGGCCATTCATGACAACCCCCAAAACTGGAAGCGAGAGAGAACGAAAAGCCTCTAACGTTAAGCATGTGTGATTAATCGTTCCAAGCGTACTTCGGGCAACAACTAAAGTCGACAATTTTAAATGCCCAATTAAATCAAGTATCGTGTGTGTGTCATTCAAAGGAACCATAACACCACCTGCGCCCTCTATGATTAAAGGTTTGTCAGTTGTTGGAAGAGTTATTTTATTAAGGTCAATTTGAATGCCTTCAAGAGAGGCCGCCAAATGCGGGGATAAAGCAGCTTTTAAAGAATAAACCTCCGGGAAAATTTCAGATTCAGAGAGATCAGAGATAGTCTTTGAATCAGAGCCTTCGATAGTTCCACTTTGAACGGGTTTCCAATAAGCCGCTTTCAGATTATGACAAAGCCAAGCAGAGATAATTGTTTTGCCGACGTTCGTATCTGTGCCTGTTACAAAAAACTTCATTATTATTTTTCTAAAATACAATACGCAACCTGATAGGTTACAGAAAAGCCGCCACTCAGATAACTAATTAGAGGCCTAATATTGCCTTGGCTGTAAGTAGATTGAGGCGTTTGGGTGCCAGTATTTCTAAGTTGTTTGATAAACAAGAGCATATTTTGAAAATGCTCGACTTCTTTCTGGATTTGAAATTGAAAATTTCTTGGCTTTAAATCTCTGCATAGCTTGTACAAAGTATCAGCAACGATAAACGGCCTGAAGCGCGCTGAGTAATTAAATTGCTTATAGACATCATGCAGTTCTTGAAAAGTTCCATCAACAGGAACGGTAAAAGCCAAGACATTGGTTTTTTGCCATAATTTACGAACAGAAACCTCAAAATCTTCAAACCATTGAAATGCCATACTGGAACAAATCCAGTCAGAATTATTTTCTAATGTAGGGTTTTCTCCATCCATTACAAAAGAATGAACTTTAGGAATATTTTTAAATTTTTCTTGGCAAGATCTTACCATTAAAGGAGCAAAATCAGTTGCATAATAAGGAACATCTTTGAACTGAGAAACGAGAGACTGCGTTAAAAAACCGGTACCACATCCAATTTCAAGGATGGACCCAGGAGTGTTTTTCAGTTTGATTAAATCAGCGGCAAGATTGGTCGCAATATTTTTTTGGACATGAGCGCAACAATCATAAGTTAATGCTGCTTTATCAAACGCATTGATGATGTTTTGTTTAGAAGTTAAGGTCATTGATGATCCAGTTTTTTATTTTATTAGCACACCAATCCGCGTGGGTATAGCCCATCCCGTGCCCGCCCTTTTCAAGGACTATACTAGATTCAAAATTTTCTTGGCTCAGAGCAAAAGGAACAATTAAATCATCCTTTGCAGCAAGAGAAAGAACAGGTGCATTTAACGCACGAAGCTCAGATGTAAAATCCATCTTTTTCATGAACTCAAGATCCCCAAGAAGCTGCCCTTTATTAAAACGTATAAACGGATCCGTCAAGGGCTTTTCCAAAGCAGCTTGTTTATAAAAAGTTTCTAAGACTGCTTTTGGATCGATTTCAAACTTGGCAATCATTCTATCCATAACCCTGATAGCAGTACCTGCTTGAGATGGGCTGTGCGCACAAAAACGAACAAACCCTGAAAGACTGATGAATCCTTGCAGTGGCAGAGAGAGCAGACGCGAAAAACCCAAGGAATGACCAATTCCAATCCAGGTGCCGCTGCTTAAATCGGGTTTGTCTTCTAGATAGACGCACCTATAGCCGCTTAAAGCTTTTGCTAAGGGTTTAAAAAAATCCGTGCCAAAGCTCCAACCGGGCGAAAAGACGAAACCTAAAGACATGATTTCAACTCATTAACCAAAGTATCAATATTCTCGATTGTATGACTGTTATTAATATTAATCCTGAGTCTTGCGGTTTTGGGTGGAATGGTCGGCGGTCTGATGGCTGATACAAAAATTCTTTTTTCTTTTAATCGCTTTTGTATGCACAGGACTTTATCTTCATTTCCAATAATTACAGGAATAATCTGCGAAGTGGAATGGCCGATTTTAAGGTTAAGCTCTTTGAGACGTTTTCTTAAATAATCAGCCATTTTAAAAATATGTATGCGTTCAGGTGTTAGTCTGGGGATTAAGTCCCATGCGGCATCACAGGCGCCTATAACCATAGGTGAGGGAGCCGTTGAATAGACGAAGCCCGAGCACTTATTGACCACATATTCTTTTAATGATTGTGAGCAGGCAATGTAGCCGCCTGAAGAGCCTAAAGCTTTGCTAAAACTGCCCATACTAAGATGGATACCATCATGAAAATCAGTCGACAAACCATAACCATTTTTCCCAAATAAACCCGTTGCGTGGGCTTCGTCCACGTACAGAAAGGCATTATGAGTTTTGGCTAAAGCTGTTATGAGGTCTAAGTTAACTACATCACCATCCATACCAAAAACGGTTTCAGTGATAATAAACTTAGGAACATCTTGGTGTGCATAAGTTTCTAAAAGAGATTTTAGATGATCCATATCCAAATGACGATAACGAAGGATTTGCGTATCAGCTAAATGACAGCCCTGGTAAAGACTGGCATGATTGGCGCGATCAAAAAATACCAGCGGTTTTGCGCCCAAAATTTTTTTATCCAAAAGAACTTCTAGCACGGAAATATTGGCTTGAAACCCAGAATTAAATAAAAGTGCCGATTCTGTTCCTTTATCGCATGCAATCTTTTTTTCCAGGTTTAAATAAATCGATTGTTCTGTTTGCAAAAGCCTTGAAGATTTTCCGCCTACACCAAATTTCTGCGCATAATGCCCAGCGTTTTGAATAACTTTTGGATGGGTGCTTAAGGTTAGGTAATTATTAGAGGTGAAATCCAATGCAGCTTCATTTTTAAGACTGTTATTTAACTCTCTGTAAAGAGATAAATCTTTTAACTTAGAGCAAACCTTGCTATAACTTGCGAGAATTTTCATCGACTTTTTCAGTAAAGCTATTTAATGGATTAGGTAGACTATGCAAGCTTGTTTAGCAACCAAAAAACAATCAAACCCTTTAGAAAATGATGTGCGCAATAATTGGAGTCTTGAAGAAGTCAGAGAATTATTTGCTTTACCCTTTAATGATTTGTTATTTAAAGCGCATACACTTTATCGGAAATATTTTAATCCAAATGAAATTCAAGCCAGCACGATTTTAAACGTTAAAACTGGCAGTTGTCCTGAAAATTGTTCTTATTGCGGACAGTCGGCACATTTTAATACAGGACTTAAAAAAGAACCGCTTTGGGAAGTGGATGCTGTATTAGAAAAAGCCCGCCTTGCCAAGGAAACGGGCGCTAGTCGATTTTGTATCGGCGCCGCATGGCGCGGCCCAACAGATAAAGACCTGGATAAAGTTGTTGAAATGGTTAAGGGGGTAAAGGAAATCGGGCTTGAGGCTTGTGTGACTTTAGGTCTATTAAAGGGGAATCAAGCGCAAAAATTAAAAGACGCCGGTCTTGATTTTTATAACCATAATATCGATACGTCTCCTGGGTTTTATTCAAAAATTATCACCACACGCAATTTTGATGACCGCATGGAGACAATAGGCCACGTAAGGGAAGCAGGCCTTAAGGTTTGTTGCGGTGGAATTATAGGTCTTGGCGAAGCAGAAGATGACAGGGCGAATATGCTGCTTGTTTTGGCTAATATGCCTGTTCACCCTGAAAGCGTACCTATCAACAGGCTTGTGCCAATTGAAGGAACCCCCTTAGAGCATGACCAGGATTCGTTGCATCCTATTGATTTTGTGAAAACGATCGCAGTTGCCCGCATCATGATGCCAAAATCGAGGGTGCGTCTTACGGGGGGTAGGCACATGTTCAGTGATGAAATGCAAGCTTTGTGCTTTTTCGCAGGCGCTAATTCGATCCATTACGGTGAAAAATTGCTTGTAACGCCTAATTCTACGCCTGAAAAAGACAATGCACTTTTGGCCCGTCTTGGGATAGTGGCTATGTGATCTTTATATAAAGAAACTAAAATCTAGAAGGAAATAACAGATTTCTGAGTATTATCAACTTGACAAGTTTTTATGTGTAGTCCTTATATTGATTCATAAAATTGAATAAGGTGATTATAAATGTTTAGAAAAATATCTATATTGATAATTCTGTTGCTATCTACAATAAATGTAAAAGCATACAGTGCTCTTTTTGATGAAAGCTCTCAGGATCGCAATTGTCAATATTCAAGCAGGCTTGTGACAGTTAATGTGCCCGAACAGAGATTAGAAATAGTTAATCATGCAACAGGTGAATGCCTTACAGTTCCTTCGCGTCCTGGCGAAGTTATTTTAAGAACATTGAATAATATATATAGATTTACCCAGTATCATAACTTTGCTGGGCCTTATAATGCGATCGAAGTTTTTGCAGGTCGAGAGTTTGCCTCTATTGATTTAGGCGCTAATAGATACAGTCTAAACCAAGTTTATATCCAAGATGATATGCTTTTTCTAACGATGTTAAATGGCAATGTGTATTCCTATTCTAATCATAGATTAGAGGCCCTTGAGTCTGCTCAACCATGAAAAAAGATGCTTTTACGCATCCTTTTCATTTTTCCAAAACTTACCCAATCTGTCTGCAAGAACAGAATCATAAACTCTAGGTCTTGCGTGACCCATCTCTTCGATAATGAATTTTTCAGAATGAGGAATGGCCTTTGCTGTGGCGTGAGCATGGTCAACCGGGATGATCGGATCATTCGATCCATGAATGATTAAGGTCGGACATTTAATTTTCTGAACTGCAAACTGGGTTGGGCCAAAACCGCTGGCCAGCGCATGGTTATGTGGTATTTTTATGGGGACAGATGGGTTCATACGGTCAAAGGCAAGCTTTAAGATTTTTCTATGCTCTTCTTCATCAAAGGGTGCTTGATCTCCGCTAAAAATCTGAATCATTTTAAGGCTTTTGGTCATCCATACTTCTGGGTCACTAAGATCAGCCCCACTAAACAAATTTTTAAGTTGCTCTATCGCCTCTGGCTTGGAACCGGACAAACTTAGAAAAGCGGTGCTCATTCCCATAAAAGAATAAACCTGCGGCGTAAAATCCATGGTTGACATGATTAAGGTTAAACTTTGAACACGGCTAGGGTGATCGATGCTTAAAATCTGGGCAATATAGCCGCCCATTGAGGTCCCAACAATATGCGTTTTTTCAAAGCCATATGAGTTCATGATTTCGATGACATCATCAGCCATATCGTTCATTTTGTAAGGGTGTTTCGTAAAATCAACATGCGTTGAAAGGCCGGTATCGCGTGAGTCAAACCGTACAATATAAAAACCTTTGTCGGCCAGAAGATTACAAAAATCAACAGACCAAGAAATTCCTTGACTGGCAGCGCCAGAAATCAGAATAACAGAGGGATCTTTTGGATCACCAAATGCTTCAGTCCAAAGCTTTATAGATTTGTTCTGTACGTACTTTTCGCTCATTTTCTTTGCTCTTTTTGTGATTTTGCCATAGCATAGGTTAACTTATTAAGGTTAGAAAATCTTCATTTAAGGCCTTTCACGTGAAAAATTTTTTCTCTATGTCGCCTAATCCTGCTGACAATCGCAGCCTTTGGGGAATAGCATGGATGAGCTTTTTCTGGAGCACGGCAACCGTTATGGTGTTTACCCTGCTGCCGACATTTTTAACCGAGGTTCTGGGGGCATCAAAAACCAAGCTTGGTATTATTGAAGGGGTCGCTGTTTTTTTAGCATTCCTTGCCAAAGTTTTTTCAGGTGTTTTGAGCGATTATTGGAAATCACGTAAACCTCTTATTTTGGTTGGAACATTTCTAAGTATTGTTGTTAAGTCAATGTTTGCGATGGCGACAAGCATTAGCTGGATTTTTCTAGCAAGATCAATTGATCGTTTTAGTAAGGGGGTCCGCTCAGCGCCAACGGATGCTTTGATTGCAGACCTTTCTCCTCAACATAAAGAGGGGTCAAGCTATGGAATTCGCTATACGCTTTACACTTTGGGAGCAGTATTTGGCGGCGGTATTGCAGCAGCATTAATGCATTTATCACCCCATAACTATCGTCTGGTGTTTTGGCTGTCGATTATTCCAGCGGTGATTGCTTTTCTTATTTTATATTTTGTAGTAAAGCCACCAACCGAAGAAACAGAGATCAAACAGCGTCCATGGCATTGGAGAGACGCAAAATATTTACCGCCGATATTCTGGAAGTTATTGGGCGTTTCTTTTTTGCTTATGCTTGCCCGTTTTAGCGAAGCTTTCTTAACATTGCGCGCTAAGGACTTGGGTTGGTCAATTGAAATGTTACCTTTGTTGATGGTCGCGTATGACATTGTCAATGCGGGCATTTCTTTGCCTATCGGTAAGCTTGCAGACAAATATAACCGCCATAAAATTTTATTAAGCGGTATCCTTGTTTTGACCCTGACAAACCTTGTGATTGTTAGTGTTCATGCCCCAGCGGGCATTTTTGTAGGCATGCTGCTGGCAGGCCTTCATATGGGAATGACACAAGGATTAATTGCAGCGCTTATTGCGGAAACAACCTTGCCTCATCTTCGCGGGACGGCCTTTGCTCTTTATTATCTAACCAGTGGTACGGCGGTTTTAATTGGAAACTCGGTCGCTGGTTATTTATCGGATGTGATGGGTGGCGCTGTTGGTGCCTTTTGGGGTGGGGCCGTTTTTACTGTATTAGCGGCTACTTATTTGGTGAAAGTAGTGAAGGAATCAGCTGTTAAAGGTGTTGAAGAGTCTCATTAAAATATTGACTCACTTCCCCAATTCCGTTATAAGTAATATGCTATTTCTATATGGAGATTTACGATGGCTAAGCGCTGCACAATTACAGGAAAAGGTGTTCTGACAGGTAACAACGTCAGCCACGCTAACAACAAGACTCGTCGTCGTTTCTTGCCAAATTTGCAAGAGACGTCTTTAATGAGCGAAGCTCTTGGACGAATGGTGCGTATGCGCCTGTCAACAACTGGAATCCGCACCATTGAGTTTCATGGTGGGCTTGATTCATTTCTAGTCAGAACTCCTGCTGCGAAACTTGGACCAAAGGTTGCTGCTTTAAAAAAAGCTGTTATGGACCGTATCGCTGCAAAAGTTTCTGCATAGCTAAACTTTTTTAAGGGGGCGCAGATAGTTTATCTGTGCCCTTTTGCTTTTCTTCATGGATAACTTTGTTCATTACCTAATTTTAATGCTCGAGAATTTCTCTCCGGAGATTCTTTCTCTTATAACCTTTTTGATTTGTGCGATCACAATATTGGGTATGCTCCGTTATTTCGGAGCAACAGGACTGTATGTCTATAATGCAATCGCTATTATTGTTGCTAATATACAAGTTTTGCATGCCGCTAAGTTTATTTTTTCTCCTGAACCCGTCGCCCTTGGCACAGTTGTTTTCGCAACAACTTACCTTGTCAGTGATATTTTAACCGAACATTATGGGCCTGATACGGCAAAACACGCTTTATGGTTAAGTTTTGTCTCGCAAGTTTTAGTGACTCTTTTGATGATTTTAACCTTAGGTCACACTCCGTTATCTGAAGGAGTTAATCCTCCCGAAGTCAACGTTTTGGCAAATGCCAATTACTTAGCTATGCTTAAATTATTTACACCGACTCCCCGCTTATTATTTGCAAGTTTAATTGCCTATGTTTTAAGTCAGTTATTTGACATTTGGATTTTCCAAAAAATTCGAAATCTCAGTCATGGACGATATATTTGGCTTAGGCAGAATGTATCGACGTTTCTTTCTGGGCTTTTGGATAGTTTCATCTTTAGTTATATAGCTTGGATCTTGTTAAGCCCTACACCGCTTCCATTTTATACTCTGATGGTCAGTTATGTCATTGGAACTTATTTATTAAGATTAATTGTCAATCTTTTAGGAACCCCTGTTATGTATGCGAGTTACCGTGTTTAAGTTTGAATATACTGAACATTCACCAAGTCGAGCCCGCCTTGGCCTTATTACAACACCGCATGGCGTCATTGAAACGCCAGCCTTTATTTTTTGTGCGACAAAGGCAGCTATGAAGGGTTTAAGTGCTGAGGATATGAGAAGCGCCGGAACGCAAATTATTTTGTCAAATACTTACCATCTGTTGTTACAGCCAGGTCCTGAGATTGTAAAAAAAATGGGAGGTCTTCAGAAATTCACAGGCTGGAAAGGGCCGATGCTGACTGATTCTGGTGGATTTCAGATTTTCAGCCTGGGTCATGGATCGGTTGCTGCCGAAATAAAAGGCAGACGAATGACGGGGCGTCAAAAGACCCTTTTAAAGATAACCGAAGAGGGTGCTCGTTTTAAATCCTATGTTGATGGAAGGTCATATTTATTAACCCCAGAGGGGTCGGTTCGAATTCAGCGCGACCTGGGCGCGGATTTGATTGTGGTTTTGGATGAATGCACACCTTATCACGTTGATAAACACTACACAGCACAGTCTATGCAAATGAGTCATCGTTGGGCGCTTAGAAGCTTGGCTGAATTCAAGCGCGGTGATGATGGAACGCAATCACTTTATGGTATTATCCAAGGTGGTGTTTACCCAGATTTACGTAAAGAGGGATGTGAGTTTGTAAACAGTCACCCCTTTTTTGGGCACGCTGTTGGTGGCTCTTTAGGTGCTAGTAAGGATCAAATGCACGAGGTGGTTGGGATTGCTACAGAACATCTCAGCCGAGAAAGGCCTATCCATCTTTTGGGTATCGGCGGTGTTAGCGATATTTTCTCAGGCGTTGAACAAGGCATTGATACCTTTGATTGCGTGCATCCAACGCGCCTTGCCAGACATGGCGGCGCTTTGGTGAAGCCGAATACAGAAGAAGCCAGTGAAAAGGAACATATCAATCTTAGAAACAGTCAATTCCGTTTTGATTCAGCGCCGATTGAACAAGGATGTCCTTGTCAGACGTGCACTAGTTATTCAAGGGCTTATATTCATCATTTGTTAAAGGCACAAGAATTGTTGGCTTATACTCTTATTTCCATTCATAACGTTAGCTTTATGAATCGTCTTATGGCAGCGGTTCGAAAAGCACTTTTGGAAAACACTTGGGTGCAAACGAAAAAGGAATGGTGCAGGTTGAAAGTAAATTAATTTTCCAGAGTTTTGATTAAGAAGAATCCAGCTTTGTGGAATGAAGATATTGCCGTTTAGGAAAATGGACCCCATGTGGGGCCCATCTTAGTTATTTTAGAATGCTATTTCTTCTTTTTTGCTGATGCGGGTGGCCTTTGATATTCGTCATAGAAACCGCCCCAACCATCATCCCGCTGTGACTCTTCAAAATCATCTCCTTTTCTTTTATTCTCACTTTTTTTACCTTTTTTCTGCGTTACAGCAGCGACATCTGAAGAGGTGGCTGCAGCGCTTTCAGGTATTATCAATTTTTCAAATTCATCGCTCACAGTTTTTTTCAGCATGGGGATGTTTATATGTGGTAGTGAATCAGAATGCAGACTTATAAGTCGTTCATTAAACAGTACAAATTTTGCCATCTTCGTTTCATTTGAAGCCACAGCCGCAGGTAACGCACCATAAGCTTTGATAACATCTTTTGAATGATCAAATGAGCTTTTAATCATAGTAGCTCCCGTTTCGTTTTCTTTTTCGATCAACGGAACAGCATCCGTATAACAGGTAAGTGCCTGGGTTAAATAATCAACTGACCCTCCTAATTTAGATCTTGACCATGCTACGTCCCCTAAAAACACTTTTGTTGCAACATTGCGATAAGAAAAAAGACCCTCAAAACGATAACCGTCTATTTTCCTTAGAGTTTGTTCAGATGCTGCTAGTAGGGGATCAGCAGAGTCATCTCTTAAATGTTCCCCGAAACGCAATTGCATTTTCCCTAAAACATATAATGTATGACGGAAGGTTAATTCACCTTCGGTACCGGCTGTGTCTCCTAAGCCTCCTAGGAGGTCACTAATCTTTTCATATGCATTCTGGTCCCAGGCAAATTGCGAATGTCCTTGCCATAATTTACGAATTCTGTCGTCTTCTGACCAAATGGATGTCGCTTTGCCTGATGAAACAAAGTCGCTTAAATGATGATAAAAAGATCCCGGGTTATTAAATAAATCAGAAATAAGGTCAGAATGGGAATGCCACGAAATTCCTAATTGTCTTAATTCTAAAAAGTTATTTAAAGCTATATAAGGGGTGCCGGCTAAAAGATGTAAAATTGTTTGCACAGAGTAAAGATTAAGTCTGGAAAATTCATCTAATGGGCCTGCGGCTTCGGCAGCATTAACTTTCTTGATGAGTGCGGCAGATAAAACTGATGCTTGATGAGGATTTCCTGCTTTTAATTGTTCCACGACGGCTAAAAGATCGTCCTTTATGTCTATGATGGGGGCAGGCTGATTGTACCATGTGTGAGCAAGCAGTTCCTCTACTGTTGGCAAAATACGACTTTTCATAATGTCTATGTCTAAGCGAGCCATTGCCTCCACAGCATTAGAATCATCAAATTGTGATGATTGATGTCCGCTCAAAGGTATAAAACCTGCAATAGGCTGAGATATAAGATACTCTGCAGCAGAAATGTCCTTTTCCCCCTCTCTTGGAGGTTGCATGAGTGATGGGCGTCTGATCATTATTGAACGGCCTGGCTTAGGTTCATCAGTTAATAGTTTGCTGCGGTTTACACTGCTTGCAGGAGCTGATACAGCTCGCCTCATAGGTATTGCTAAAACTGGCGAAGTTGTTAGAGGCTGGGATGCAGGCTCTGTTCGGGTCTTTGAAATTTTACCCCTGTCAAGAGGCGCTTCATCGGATGCATAAGTGATTGGGATGGCAGCACTTGTCGCTAGTAAGGAAAAGATGCTGATGGTGAAGATTTTGGAATATGTTTTGGGGATCATAGTTACCTCTTTATAATTTAAAGATTTAATAATAATTATTCGTAATAACACGAAAGTACTAAGGATGCTAATAATGTGGGGAAAAATAGAAAATGGTATCAACGTGCTTTTTTGCAGATTGACATTAATGTTTTTTTCTGAATGCTTTCGAGAGCTGGATTTTGATAATTGCTTACCGATTGGTAATATTTAGTGATTGATGGTTTGAAGTAGGTAAAAATTTACCATTCGGTAAGTTTTTTGGGGAGATTATTTGTCTTTTAGCCTTTCCAAAAGGGTATCTATATTTCCTTGAATTACACCTCGTAATTTCCCAGAAAATGCTGTTTCTTCGTCACTCAAGCTATTGTATTTTTTTGATATTTGAATAACTCTATCCATCGCTATGGAAATTAATTTGCCCATTTTCTGTGCTTCTTTCTTAAATTCAGGGAATGATAAGCCAACGGATTCACAAAATTCTTTCCAATGTTTTGCAAATACATTCTTTGCTTCATATTCACCACCAATTTTCATAGCCATTTTTTGAGAGTGCCCTTCATAAATTTGACAACAAAGAACATCATACAAAGGGGCAAGCTTTGGCGGTGTATGATCTCCATAAAGAATGGAAAAGTTTTTTCCATGAGCATCTGTATTACCTACAACAAAATTGAATATGATGTATTTAGTAAAGTTAATACGATCGATTAAATTTAAAAGCTTAAAACAATCCTCTAATGAAGGACCTCCTTCGTTTTGATATTTTTGCGTTGGTAATTTACCTAAGGCTTGGCAAAAATCTTCTTGATGGAGTCTTTTAATGTATCGTGTGCCAAAATCGCGATCATAACGTTGGACAATAACACAGGGAGTATTACCGATTTTTCTAAATGATACGTTTGCTGCATTTAAATGGCTTGCTTGGGCAAGCGTTAAGCAGAAATATTCATTAAAAGCGCTGTTTGGAAAAGTAGCTATTTCAGGTTTTAAAATATGAGTTGAAGGCATTCCATTTCTTGGAATTCCAATTTTTTCACTTACTGGATTTAAGGGATCTACGTAAATACCTGCTTTATTCTGTACTCCGGCAAGCGATAATCTTATATCGTCAATGCCATGAAAAAGGGGATTTGAGGTTGAAAGTTTTTTTATATAACTTTCAATTTCTTCATCAGTTTTAAAGTCAACGTCAAGCGTTTCAAATTCAACTTCACGGATGGGTTCATCAATCTCGTGAAATGAAACGGCTCCTGGGCAATCCTGACCAATGGCCTGCAGTAATCTAAAAGAATTGCGCGCACTAATCCCATGTCTTTTAGCAATAGTATCTCGCGCAGCTTCACTATCAGGCAGTAGTCCTTCAAAAAATGGTCTACATTCCTTTTCTGAAAAAATGCGCTCATTCATTGATAAGGGCAAGGACTGGGATATGGATACTTGAGATTCTGGAAATGGCTTTAAATAATGAAAATACATTTTTCCATTACCGTCTTGCCCCAAGATGCCCATTGGTTTTCCGTGCATACGAACATTGAGAATATTATTATTGTTCATGTGAAATCACCGGTAGTTCAAGGTTAACCGTAATTCCCAACATACCAAGGATTTGAAGAACCTTGCCCAGTTGGCAAGTTTGTTTTCCTTTTTCTAAATCCACAATAAATCGTATGCCGGTTCCACAGGAAAACGCCAAGTCCCGTTGCCTAAGGCCCAAGGTTTTTCTTGCTTTTTTCACTGCTTGTCCGATTTCTTCGGGGGTAATACGATGCATAGAATTCTACCAATATTTACCGATAGGGAAAATATGCCACGAAGTTGCCGGAAAATCAATAAAAATTACTGATCGGTAAGTTTTGATCTGTCTTACTTCTCAATTTTCCTAAACAAATCCTCAATTTTTTTGGTAGCCTCAAAGGCTAAATCAATTTGAAAACTTAATTTCGGCACGACGCGAAGTTGCAGTTTTTGGGACAGTTCTTTTCTGAAATAGCCGGTAGAGGCTTTTAAAAAGGCAATTGTATCTTCTTGGTGTTCGCCGCCAAGGGGCATAACATAAAGAGTTGCATGTTTTAGGTCAGGCGAAACTTTTATATCAGTGATTGTAACTGTGGTTGGCAAAGCCATCAATTCACCGTCCTCGGTATAAAGAGGGGGGATATCCCCCCGCATTAACGTGGAGGACACATAAAAACGAATCTCTTGAGCTACGCGTTCTTGGCGGTGACTCGGCGCCTTACTCGGCACAAAGAGATTAAGGGATTTAACCAAAGCTTATACCCCAGTTCTTATAGTTGACGCGCGATGGATTCAAGTTCAAAACATTCAATCATGTCGCCAACACGAATGTCATGATAGTTTTCAAATGCCATACCGCATTCATAGCTTTCCTTGACTTCTTTAACTTCGTCTTTAAAACGTTTCAAAGTCTTAAGGTCACCTTCATGGATCACCACGTTATCACGTAATAGACGCACTTTGGCTCCACGTTTGACCATGCCTTCGGTGACATAACAACCCGCAATTTTTCCAACTCGGGTAATATTGAACACGTCTCTGATCTCAGCTGTTCCTAAGAACTTCTCACGAACTGTTGGCGCCAACATACCGCCCATGATTGCTTTCATGTCATCTAAGACATCATAAATGATGGAATAGTATCTGATTTCAACGCCATCCCGTTTAGCCATTTCACGGGCTTGTGGGTTCGCACGAACGTTAAAGCCGATGATAATTCCACCAGAAGCTCTGGCAAGGGTTACGTCGCTTTCGTTGATACCACCAACAGCGCCATGCAAGACGCGGGCTGAAACCTCGGTCGTTGCAAATTTGGAAAGACTGGATGAAATGGCTTCCAAGGATCCTTGTACGTCTGTTTTGATAACCAACGGCAATTCGCGGGCCTCGCCGGCGGCAATCTTGGACATCATTTGTTCCATCGAACCACGGGCTGAAGCGACAGCTACGTTTTCACGTTTTCTGTGTTGACGGTACGCTGTGACTTCACGGGCTTTGTTTTCGTTTTCAACAACAAAGAATTCATCACCGGCTGATGGCATTCCATTAAAGCCTAAAACTTCAACAGGCATCGCAGGCAAAACTTCTTTAACCGGCTGTCCATGGTCGTTCACAAGGGCGCGAACACGGCCCCATTCTGTGCCGGCTACAAACAGATCACCAACACGAAGTGTTCCGCGTTGGATCAATACGGTTGCAACAGTACCACGTCCTTTGTCCATTTTTGCTTCAACAACAACGCCACTAGCGGTACGATTCGGGTTGGCCTTAAGGTCCAGAACCTCGGATTGAAGCAAAATTGTTTCTTCTAATTTTTCAAGGTTCAGGCGCTGTTTTGCAGAAACCTCAACGCTCATGACTTCTCCGCCGTATTCTTCAAGCACGATACCATGTTGCAGAAGTTCGGTTCTGACTCTTTCTGCATTGGCTTCCGGCTTATCCATTTTATTAATGGCAACAACTATAGGAACCTTAGCGGCGGTTGCGTGATTAATGGCTTCTAAGGTTTGTTCCATAATTCCATCATCAGCTGCAACAACCAACACAACAATGTCGGTTACGTTTGCGCCGCGTGCGCGCATTTCACTGAATGCCGCATGACCAGGGGTGTCGATAAAGGTGATTTTCTGACCCGATTTCATGGTTACCTGATAGGCACCAATATGTTGGGTAATTCCGCCTGCTTCTCCGCTTACGATATCTGTTTCTCGTAAAGCATCAAGCAATGAAGTTTTTCCGTGATCAACGTGACCCATGACGGTAACAACCGGGGCTCTAGGACGCATATCTTCTGCTGCATCGACATCTCCGCCAAGACCCAGTTCAATATCTGAATCAGCAACACGCTTGAATTTATGACCAAAATCAGTACAAAGAAGTTCAGCTGTATCTGCATCAATCATCTGGTTAATGGTTACCATTGTCCCAAGTTTCATCAATGCTTTAATAACATCGGCCCCTCGGACAGCCATACGATTGGCAAGCTCACTCACAGAAATGGTTTCGGGAATAATGACTTCACGGACAATTTTTTGCTGTTCTTGATCATGCCCTTGCATTTTAAGCTTTTGACGAGCCCGTTTCATGGCTGCTATAGAACGAGTCCGTTCTTCTCCATCATTGTCCAAAACTTTTGTAAGAACATTCCGATGTAGCTTTCTAGGTGCTTCAACTGTTTTGCGGACGGCTCCTAATAATTTCTTAGTTTCTATGCCACCGCGAACTGCTTTCCGTTGGGCTCCTGCTTCATCCTCTATGTCAACACTATGATTCTTATCGTGTTTTGGTGGGGGAGTATGATGAGATTTTTGTGGAAGATCTTCAATAGGGACTTCAACAGGAATAACAGGTTTTGCCAGACTAGTCTTTGATGGCCCATAACTGGATGCTCTTAGAATAATAGGCGTAACCGATTCGTGCTGTTTCTTTTTAAAGTCCTGCTGTTTTACAGGAGCCGGTTTTGGTTTTTCAGAAGTCTGTGTAACGGAAGGCTTATCTTCTTCAGGAGGTAGGGGAGCTGTTTCTATAACCCGGATAACTACCTCTTCTTCAATGACCTCTGGTGCTTCAACTTGCTCCAAAGGAGGAGTCGATGGTTCTTGATCGGAAGCATTTGCGTTCAATGCGTCTTGAACAGCTTTCAATCTTGTTTCAAATTCGTCGTGAGTGAGACGTTTGGAGGTCCTAGAATCAGATGGCTCGCCAAAGACGGCTTGTGCTTCACTAATTGACTTATCAGCTGTTTTCTCGTTAAGAGGGATCCGTTTGCGCTTGACCTCTACCTCAACTGTTTTTGAGCGACCATGTGAAAAGCTTTGCCTAACTTGATCTTTTTCGACAACTTTCTTGAGCTCTAACTTCTTACTTAAAGTTAAAGTCTTTTTCTGTCCATTCTCTTGGTCAGTTGGATTCTTAGGATCCGTTTTTTCCGTCATTCTTTCTTCTTACTTTCATGCTAAGTTAGCTAATTCATGCATTTTCAGCTTCAAACCAATGTGCGCGTGCTGCCATAATGACTTTATTTGCATCTTCTAGAGATAAAGCATCTTTACCGGTGATGTCTAATAGTTCGTCACCTGATAATTCCGCTAGATCATCCAAAGTCTTAATTTTTGCCTCAAGAAGCTTTGAAAAGATAGCCGAACTTAAGCCTTCTAAGGCCAATAGATCAGCGGCCATACCGGCTTCTTTGCATTTTTTCAAAATATCTTGATCTCTTGTTTCAATATATTGACGGGCTCTGTTTTGAAGTTCTTGAGCAATCTCGTCATCAAAGCCTTCGATGTTTGAAAATTCAGAAATATCTAGATAGGCAATTTCCTCAATTTTTGAAAATCCTTCTGCAGCTAAAAGTTGAGCGATCATCTCATCGACGTCGAGCGCATCTATGAATAACTGGCAGCGGTTGGTGTTTTCTTCTGAGCGACGAGCAATCTCATCCGTCTCTGTCATAATATCAATGTTCCAACCGGTCAATTGTGAGGCAAGGCGCACATTTTGGCCTCTTCTGCCAATAGCAAGGCTGAGCTGATCTTCAGCAACGACCACGTCAACGCGCTTGGATTCTTCGTCAATAACGACTTTCATGATTTCTGCCGGCGCTAATGCGTTGACAACAAAAGTCGCAGGGTTTGCGGACCAAAGGATAATGTCAACCTTTTCGCCCTGAAGTTCATTGACGACAGCTTGAACACGGGTGCCTCGCATACCAACGCAAGCACCGACCGGATCAATACCAGGATCTTGAGTATAAACAGCGAATTTTGCACGACTGCCGGGATCTCTAGCGACAGATTTTACTTCAATAATACCATCGTAAATCTCAGGAACTTCTTGTTCGAAAAGTTTTGCCATAAATTGAGGATGAGTTCTCGACAGCGCAACCATAGGGCCTCTGGCTTCTGGTTTTAAGTCGGCGATTAAAACGCGCACCCGATCACCAACACGAAATGTTTCGCGGGGGATCAGATCTTCACGACGCAAAACACCTTCGCCACGGCCAATATCCAAAACCACATTGCCAAATTCTACGCGCTTAACAAGCCCGCTAATGATTTCATTAATGCGGTCTTTAAATTCTTCAAATTGATGAAGGCGTTCTGCATCTCTGACCTTTTGAACGATAACCTGGCGAGCGCTTTGAGCAGCAACACGGCCAAATTCGATAGGCGGTAGAATTTCAGTAAGCTCATCGCCAACTTCTGCATCGGGTTCTTGCAGCTTTGCTTCCTCTAGAGAGATTTGAGTTAAGGATTCGGCAATTCCTTCGACGACAATTCTAACTCTATGGATAGAAACTTCCCCACTGTTACGATCGATTGCTGCACGAATGTCATGCTCGAATCCATATTTCGCTTTCCCTGCCTTTTGAATGGCTTGCTCCATGGCAGATAAGACTTCTTCCCTTTCAATACCTTTTTCGCGCGCAACGACCTCTGCAACCTGAAGCAATTCGTGACGCGGCTGATTAACAAGGGCTGATTCTACTGGTTTTATCTTTCTACTAGCCAAGGTTCTTATCCTTTATCATTATCATGGATGGTTATAAACTTATTCTCTTTATCGTCTTTTATAGTCGATTAAAAGGTCACATGTAAACGTGCGATGCGAATATCACTATAAGGGATGTTGAAAATGGGTTGTTCATCTTTTTCTGGATTTTCTATTATTATTGTTATATCTGTTTCTGTCGCAGATTCCAACTTTCCTTGAAAGGTTTTACGATTTCTAATCGCTTGTGTTGTTTTGACAACAACGTCATTCCCTACAAATCTTTGATAGTCTTTCACTTTTACAAGAGGACGCTCTAGCCCTGGTGATGATACTTCTAATACGTAAGAACCAGTGATAGCGTTTTCCACATCCAATTGCACTGAAATTAAACGACTGGCAGTTGCGCAATCATCTACAGTAATCGGTTGTTCATCAATTCTTTCAATCATAATCTGCAGAACTCTTCTGATGTTTCCGCTGAGTTGAATCCGAACAACACTATACCCTTTATCTAAAAGGGATTCTGCTATAATATTCTCAATGCGTTCAATAATATCCACGAAGGATCCTTTTTTCCTTTGGCAAGTATGACTTTAGTATTGTCTAAAGAAATTACATAGGCCACATTCTGTACACTGAAAATGTATGGATTTACTTATAGAAATTCAAGCTTTTTATGAAAAAATAAACATTATGACGATTTTATCCTTTCACCTGCAGCAAAATCAATGCTTTGTCGCCATTGAAACAAATGGGCAAACGATAGCTCGTAGATTAACAATGCAGGCTGGAGAAACACAAGGAATGGTTTTGGTTCCTTTCATTCAAAAAGTGTGGAAGGAAGCAGATTGTTCACCCATTACGGCATTAATTGCGCCAAGAGGCCCTGGATCTTTTACAGGCCTTAGGGTTGTTTTGGCGGCAGCACAAGGATTATCATTAGCGTTTCCAAAGGCTAAAGTGTTTGCACCAACCCATTTTGATGTTCTGAATTTCGCCGCAAAAATGTATACAGATAAACCCTGTATCGTGTTAATTGATTCAAAAAAGGGCGATTTTTATGGACAGATTTTTTCTCAAAACGGCGTTGAGTCTCCTCTTGAATACACAATTGATCAGGTGAAGGAACTGTTGATCAATAATCGTGAGCTAATGGTTATCTCAGATTTTGAGTCCCCTATAGATGACCTATTTCAAGAAAGATGGATTCCTTTTGATAAAAATTTAGCGGCCTGTCAGATCGAATTTTATAAAACCTGTTCTTTAAAGGAGACTTTAGAATACCGACAACTCCACCCTTACTACCTTCATTTGCCGCACTATGTTAAAAGAAAACCAGTATAGACTTATGCCAATTGTGGCAGAAGACGCTGAAACTTTGGCGTTAATTCATGCAGAATGTTTCTTAGGGCAGCAGATCTGGTCAAAGGATTCATTTGAGGACTTTTTCACGTCCAACAACAGTTGGGGGCGTGTTCTTGGATGGCTCGTTGTTCAGGGTGAACAGCATTTTGGTTTTATTTTGGCCAGAAGAATTGTTCAAGAGTGCGAGATTTTAACTTTTGCCGTAAAACCAGACTTTCAAGGGAAAGGAATTGGCCGTTTGTTATTAAGGCGTCTTTTAGAGGAAATGGAAATCCCTATATTTTTAGAGGTTGCTACGGATAATCTTGCTGCTATCAGTCTATATGAATCAGAAGGTTTTGAAGTCCTGACTGTTCGCCGTAATTATTATGAAGCAGAACCTGGCGAAGCACGAAAAGATGCATATTTGATGCGGTGTAGGAAATAGAAATTTTTAAAAGATACTTGATTTGTCTGTTTTTCTTGTGATACGGGTTATTTCAATTTTTTAATTTGAATTTACAATTTAAATAACTATCTATTACTTAGAATAAAAAAATCTTAAACTAGTGGTTGTCGATGATAAGAATATTGATTCTTTGTTTGTGCTTTTTTCTAAATGCATTTGGTGCTGATCAGGAAAATATTCGACCTAACGGTGGTCGTTATTATGGGATAAAATTACCGCCTCTTGAGAAAAAGAAATCCCCCGAAGCGAATAGGACGGAAGTGCAAATCTATGAAAAAGAAGCTTCCTTATTGCCGCCTTTAAGAGATCAAGGATGCAAAACAAAAGCAGTTCTTAGGTTGCAACCACTTGTTTTAATCAATGCCGGAGGAACGAAAGATCTAAGTGACTCTGTTGGTGATATGCTTTTACGGTCTAGATGGGCTTCTGAATTATTATCCTCTGGCGAGCTGCTAATCATGATGCCCCTGCATTTTAATTGATGAGGAATAAAAATGATGAAATTAGCAATTCTTTGTTTTCTTCTTTTTTCACAATTGTATGCGATGGAGGATGAGAGTCGTCTAGACCAGTTTTCTTCATCAGGTAAGCTTTCTTCGGGAGAGTTGCATCAAAGTACCTTTCCAGATGAATCTGACTGCAAAGAAACGTCTGTGGTTGAAAAGTTTCGTAAACGCGTAACGTTTGCTGAGGGTATTGTTGAGAGAGAGCCAAGTCTAGATTTTAAACTTCGCAAGAGTGGTTTTCTTTCTAGAGAAAAGGAGATGCGTTCATTTCTAAGCAGTATCCCTATTCGTTCTGATGAAAAAGTAAGAAAAGGAATAGCGGGTCGCTTTAACGCTATAGTTACCGAGTCCTCCATGAAAGTTAAAGCTAGAGCTGGAGATGAGAGAGCTGCAGAAGAAGATCTGAAAGCTATTGCTTTTTCTGATCCCGAAATTTCAATTACTTCTAATGCAGGGATAGCAGCAAGGGAGGATGAAGAAGAAGGCTGGTCTGATTAAGAACCTTAAAGAAATAACTTATTGCTCAGTCCTTTAAAACCCTTTACCATCAGGCCACGAAATAGTCTTAAAGGGTTTATAAAGGGTTATGCCGCGTATTCAAAATCGAAAATTAGATGAATTAAGGTCAGTGTTTTTAGGTCCTAGCTTTGTCAAGTATGCAGAAGGGTCTTGTTTCGTTAAATTTGGTGATACGCACGTCATTTGCGCGGCAACTATCGAAGAAAAAGTCCCTCCCTTTTTAAGAAATACAGGTTCCGGATGGATCACAGCTGAATACGGTATGTTACCACGTTCGTCCCATGAGCGCATCGAACGCGAAGCTGCTAGGGGGAAACAATCCGGCCGTACCCAAGAAATTCAACGTTTAATCGGTAGGGCTTTAAGATCTGTTGTTGATCTAAGGGCACTTGGCGAACGGCAAATCAAAATTGACTGTGACGTTTTGCAAGCCGATGGCGGCACCCGTACTGCAAGCATTACAGGGGCGTATGTGGCTTTGCATCAGGCCTTAAACAGACTTGTTGAGCAGAAAAAGCTAAAAGTATTGCCGATCACAGATCAAATTTCTGCGGTTTCATGCGGCATTGTGGACGGTGAACCTATGCTCGATTTAAATTATCACGAAGATTCAGGCGCGCAAGTTGATGCTAACTTTGTCATTACAGGCCAAGGTAAATTGGTCGAGGTTCAAGCAGCAGCTGAAAAAGAACCTTTTTCTGAAAATGAATTTGCTCAGCTTTTGAAACTTGCAAAACAGGGAACCGAAGAATTAAATAAACTACAACGCCAAGCCTTAAAGTTGGATTGATATAGTTAGTCTCACTAACAATTTAAAGAGATAATAAATACAGTCTTCCTCGTGCTTGACTCGAGGATCCATGGACCCTATGGTCAAGCCATAGGGAAACTGGAACAAAGAGGGTAGAGTTTTTTCCCTCATGAATTTTTTAGGAGATTAGCTTATACCATGGATAATCAACCCGTCCTTGTCGAAGCCCTAAGGGGTATCTCTAAGGCTCCTCCGCCGATTTGGTTGATGCGGCAAGCAGGCCGGTATTTGCCTGAGTATATGGCCGAACGGCAAAAATTTCCTGATTTTATGGAGTTTTGTTTTAACAGCGACGTTGTGACCAAAGTCACTCTGCAACCTATTGAACGGTTCGATTTTGACGCGGCTATTATCTTTAGCGATATTCTGACAATTCCTCATTTTCTAGGACAAACGGTTAAGTTTGAAAAGGGTCATGGACCCATTCTTGCAAGGGTTGAATGGGACCACTTTTTGAAAAACGGAAAAAACAAGGATTTATCACCTGAATACCAACCGCTATTTAAAGCAATTCAAGATGTGAAAAGCGCTTTGCATTCAGGCAAGGGATTAATCGGCTTTGCGGGTTCACCTTGGACGATTGCAACTTACATGATTGGTGGCGGCAAATCCAAGGACTTTTCTGAAATTGTCAAATTTGCCGAAACGGAAACTGAAATATTTAATGAAATCTTAGATCTTTTGACGGATCAAGTCACCTGGCTACTTTTGGGGCAAATTAAGGCAGGCTGTGATGTTGTTCAGATTTTTGATTCATGGGCGGCAGCCGTTCCGGCCCAGCATCGTGAGCAGTGGTTATGGCAGCCTCTTCGAAAAATTTATAACGCTCTAAAGGCCGTTTATCCAGAAACGCCAATTATTTATTATGGAAAGGGTGTTTCTTTGGATTATCCGAAACTGATCTCAGACCTTTCTGATTTATGTTTTGGCTTGGATCAATCGGTAGATGTAAAATGGGCCCATAGTACCATTCAAAAGTTTGCCCCTGTACAAGGCAACTTGGATCCTGAAAAACTAGTAACGGGTGACTTTGAAAAGGATGTCCGCGGTATTTTGGAAAACTTAAGCGCTGGGCCTTTTGTTTTTAACCTGGGTCACGGCATCTTGCCTGCAACTCCCATACAGCATGTCTACCAGTTGATTGAGTTGATTAGAAATCAGAAATTCTAAAATCTTGTCTGTATATTTTACCGAACTTGTGATTGTTTTTATTAACCGTTACTAATTAACCCGAGTTGCGTTTAAGGAAGGGTATTAAAAAGGGAGAGGTATTGAGGTAAACTCCGATTGCAATAAAGAAAACTTTAGGGATTACCTCAATGGAGATAGATTACGATAG
>Ga0214919_10002335_pt1 | contig 29971 bp, 22 predicted proteins | sample LL1503_MetaG_FD_177994 | JGI IMG/M metagenome (GOLD analysis project Ga0214919, IMG submission 177994) | Freshwater microbial communities from Lake Lanier, Atlanta, Georgia, United States - LL-1503 | ecosystem: Environmental > Aquatic > Freshwater > Lake | place: USA: Georgia | collected... | reverse complement strand
TTGTTAAATTATCTAAGACCGCTGATAAAAAAAACGTCATAAATCCTATTATCAAAATTAAATACACAGGTTTAACATCGATTAATTTTTGGGTAATTACATCAAATCCGTTATGGGCATCTATTAATTCAACGATGGTCATAGCTCCCATTAAAAAAAATAAAACACTTGCGATTTCAGAAATATGAAACCCTAATTGAGTATTCAAATTAATTGGGTCAGATGAAAAAGTCATGACAAAAACCCAACTTAATACGCCAGAGAATAAAGCAACAGCTGATTTATTAATTTTAACAATCTGTTCGAATGCAATAAATGAATAAGAAATAATAAAAAGACTAATTAATACTATTTTAAGCATACAAACGTTTTTTTAATCCTGTTACATATTTTTTTAAATGAAGTAACCTGGACCCATACCAACTAAAAATCTCGCCATTAACCATCATTATTTTTGAATTAGGTACAATATTTTTTAAATTATTAATATGTTTTTCTTTAAAGGGGAAAGGTTCGCTAGATAATAAACAAAAATCTGGTTGGAGCTTAATTAATTCAAATTCATTTATTTGAGGGTAACGAGAAATAGAAATTAAATTTTTAAATCCAATATGTTTTAATACATGATTAATAAAAGTATTCTGTCCCGCACACATATAAGGCTTATTCCAAATGAAATAAATAACTCTCTTCTGATTAAAAATATTTTTAATCATTATCAAATCTGATTTTATTTTAGAGACTAAGGTTTTTGCTTGCCTTTCTTTTTCAAAAATAACACCTAAACTAGTAATCATTTTAAAAACATCGTTAAATGAATAAATGTCGCTCATCCAAACATTAAATTCTTTTTTAAGCAGTTCAATTTGTTGTTGATCATTTTCTTCTTTATTGCCAATAATTAAATCAGGTTGTAGTTCTCTAATTTTATTAATATTCAATTTTTTAGTACCCCCTACTCTAGCTAACTTATTAAACATTTGATTAGGATAAATACAAAATTTGGTTATTCCGATCAACTCTTTTCTTATACCTAAATGCCACAATAATTCAGACTGAGATGGAACAATCGAAATAATTCGAATAGGTTTCCTTACAAGTAAAGTCTTATTATTTAATTGATCTATATATGATAACACAATAAAGTAAAGATACGTTTTAGAATTATAACTTAAACTCGTTATTAAGTCATATCTGATTATATTTGCAACGTTTTGACAAATATATTAAAAGGACATATTGCTTTATTTATCGCTCAAATTGTGTATGCATTAAATTATTCAATTGCAAAAGATTTAATGCCAACATATATTGGACCAATTGCTTTAGTATTTTTAAGGATTTTTGGTGCTTGTATTTTATTTTGGATATTATCATTGTTTTTAAAAACAGAAACTGTTGCTAAAAAAGATTTAATTAAAATGCTCTGGTTAGCCTTATTTGGTATAGTTATTAATCAAGTTTTTTTTATTTACGGTCTTAGCTTAACACATCCTATCAATTCTGCTATTATTATGATATCTAACCCAATTATGGTATTTATTTTTACGCTTATTATTTTAAAAGAAAGAGTTACAACTTTAAAATTATCAGGTTTAAGTTTAGCAATTTTTGGCGCCACAACCTTACTTTTATTTAAAGGGAATTTAGAATTTGGAAGTGAAACAATTGTTGGAGATTTATATACTTTAATAAACTCTGCCTCCTGGGCAATTTTTGTTGTAATGGTAAAACCTATTATGGAAAAATATAATACGGTAACCGTAATGCGTTGGATTTTTTTATTTGGAAGCTTTTATATTCTACCAATAGGATTAAACGATTTTACAAAAACAGATTGGTCACGATTTAATGACTACGCTATTTTTGCAACCTGCTTTGTGGTAATTGCAACTACTTTTTTTGCCTATCTTCTTAATATATATGGATTAAAATCTTTAAGCCCATCAACAGTTAGTGCATATATTTATCTACAACCCTTTTTAGCGAGTATTTTTGCAATAATCATGGGAAAAGATTCTCTAACTCTAACAAAATTATTTTCAGGTATTTTAATAATTTTCGGACTATATTTAATAAATAAAAAAACTAAAAAAACAACTTATGATTAAATCAATGACAGGTTTTGGTAAAGCTTCTCAAGAATTAAGCGACAAAACTATTAATATTGAAATTCGCTCACTAAATAGTAAATCGGCAGATATTAGTTTACGTTTATCTTCTGGTTTAAGAAATTATGAATTAGAATTACGTAACGAAATCTCTAAACAATTAGAGCGTGGTAAAATTGATCTAAGTATTTTTATCGAATCTAAAAAAGCAGAAATACCTGTTGAAATAAATATCGAATTAGCCAAGGCATACCACAAACAATTAAAAAACTTAGCATTAGAGCTAAATGAGCCAATAGCTAATGTCTTACAACAAGTTTTAAAATTTCCGGATGTTTTAAAAAATGAACGCAAAGAAACGGATGAAAACGAATGGAAGCTAATAAAGCATTGCTTAAATTCAGCTTTAGAAGAATTAAATAACTTTAGAGATATTGAAGGTTTATCTTTAAAAAAAGATTTTGAAACACGAATATCTAAAATAAATACCTGTTTAGAAGAAATTAAAACACTAGATTTAATTAGAATAAATGCTATAAAAAATAGAATCAGAAATAATATTGAAGATGTTATTGGTAAATCTAATCTTGATGAAAATAGATTTGAGCAGGAATTAATTTACTATATAGAAAAACTTGATATTAACGAAGAAAAAGTAAGATTAAAAACTCATTTAGATTATTTCATTGAAACATGTAATGAAAAATCTGCTGGGCGTAAACTAAATTTTATTAGTCAAGAAATTGGGCGAGAAATAAATACTATCGGATCAAAGGCAAATGATGCTCAAATTCAAAAATTAGTAGTCTTAATGAAAGACGAATTAGAAAAAATTAAAGAACAAGCTAACAATGTGTTATAACATTTATTAAACAAAAAATATATAATTTACTTTTCTAAAATAAGAAATTCAGTTCTTCTATTTTTAGCTCGGCCTTCCTCATTAGAATTTGTTGAAATTGGCATAATTGAACCAAAGCCTTTTGCATTTATTCTTTTTCCATCTACTCCTAACTCTTCAAGGGTAGATTTAACTGAAAAAGCACGATTATAGCTTAATGCATCATTATCTTTTGCATTACCTACATTATCTGTATGACCATGAATTTCGATTTTAAGATTTTGATTGTCTTTTAAATAATCAGCAAAACTTTCTAAAATAATTATACTTTCTTTCTTTAAATCAGAACTAGTTGTTGAGTAATAAATATTTTCAATCACAAAAGAGTGACCAACTTTTGAATCTCTAACTTGAATATTTATGTCTTTAGGATCATTATTATCGGAAGATTTAATAAAATCATTTACATTAATTTTTTTTACATTAAATGCAATGTCATCTTTTTTAACTGTAATTAAAATATCATTATTCTTTTTTATAGCTACCATATATTCTCCACTGGAACTATCAACGGTTGCATATGATGTTTTTTTAGTTTGTATATTTTTTATTTCAACAATAGCTCCAGCAATATTATTTCCTGTACTGTCTTTTATATTTCCTTTTAAAAAGGAAGTAACCTGAGGTCTAGCTTGTTCATATAAATTAAAACTAAACAAATCATAACGACCAATACCTTTCCCTTCTAATTTACCTTCGGTAAAACTAAAAAAGTAAGCAGTTTTTGCATCGGCACTTACAAAAAACCCAACATCATCTGATTCGCTATTAATTGGAGAGCCTATATTTACTGGCTCTATCCAATCTCCTTTTTCATTTTTTTTGGTATAAAAAATATCATACTTTCCAAATCCAAAATGTCCTGTACTACTAAAATATAATGTTTCGCTATCACTATGAATAAAGGGAGTTTTTTCATCGCCTTTAGTATTAATAGTAGGTCCTAAATTTTTTGGAATAGACCATTGACCCGTTTTTAAATCTTTACGAGTATAATATAAATCTATACCTCCGTAACCTCCTGGTCTATCGCTTGCAAAGTAAAGCGTTATCCCATCAGAAGATATTGAGGGTTGGCTATCCCAATATTTAGGATCATTCACATTTGCGCTTAGTTTTCTGATTTCAGTCCATTCTCCATCTATAAAATCACTGATATAGATATCGCAATTAGGTTGCAATCCACCTTCCATTCTTGTCATTGCAAAGTATAGATTTTTGTTATTAATTGAGATACTGCAACCACCCTGATTGTCTGCTGTTTCATTAAACGGACTTGGCATCGCTTCTCCTTCGGTAAAAACTCCATTTATATTCCGTTGAGATTTTATAAACACTTCACGTTCTTTATCAGTACTAAAAACTTGATTCATACTCTTAATAGGAAGTTTTCTTATAAAAAAACAATTTTTATCATCAGGAGAAATATAAGCCAAATACTCATCTCTTTCTGTAGAAACACCTTTAACAACCTTAGGGTCAAACTCTACATTTCGTCTTAGTCCTAATTCTTTTTTTGCTGAACCAACCATCATTTTAGCTTGGTATAATTCTTCAGTAAAATCGTTTGCATATTTTTTATCATTTTCATCCTTAAAAGAAATAAATTTATCTAAATATTTTACAGCAGAATCATTAATCATTCTTTCGTAATAATCATAGCCGATATAATAATAGGGTTCACTGTGAATATTAGGACAAGAATAAATTGCTTTAAAAAAAAATGGTAAAGTTTGAGTAAATGGTTTATTCTCTAATTTACATCGTGCAGCTAACTCTAAGCCTATAGCTAAATTAACTTCAGCAAAATCAGGTTCTAACCCTAAAGCTTTCATTAAAAAATCTAAACGCTCAAGTTTTTTATATTTTTTTTTATTAATACCTTTTTCATAAAGAGATAAGGCTTTTTTATTTGTTATTTCGTGACATAATTGATTAAACTCATTATTATCAGTATTTTGAGAGAAAAAATAAAATGGAAAACAAAAAAATAAATTAAATATTAATATTCTAAACATAAAAAAGATTGAAATTAAATTAATTTATTAATCTTATTTTTTGAAAAAACTTCTAATTGTTCCTGCAACAAATTCTAATTCTGAATGTTTTAAACCTGGATACAACGGAAGGCTAAGAGATGTATTCGCCATTTTTTCAGCAATAGGAAACTGACCTTCCTTAAAATTCATTTCGGAATAAGCCTTTTGTAAATGAGGAGGGATAGGGTAATGAATTAAAGTACCTATACCATGTTTAGCTAAATAAGCCTGTAAAGCATCGCGCTCTTTTGTTCTAATAACATATAAGTGATAAACATGAGTACAATTAGGCGATAATAAGGGTAAAGTTAATTCAGGTATTTCGCTCAATACTTGATTATATTTTGCTGCCAATTCAACACGTTCTGAATTCCACTCATTCAAATGCAAAAGTTTAACGTCCAATATAGCAGCTTGTAACTCATCTAAACGAGAATTAATTCCTTTAACCTCATTATAGTATTTTTTTTCAGAACCATAATTTCTAATCACATTTGATTTACTATACAAGTCATCTGAATTAGTAGTAATTGCACCTGCATCGCCTAAGGCTCCTAAATTTTTGCCTGGATAAAAACTTGTCGCATTAATATTTCCAAAACTTCCGGTTAACTTATTATTACATCTGGCGCCTTGAGATTGAGCATTATCTTCAACCACAAATAAATTATGTTTTTTGGCAATGGTCATTATTTTATCCATTTCGCAGGATTGACCAAATAAATGTACGGGCATAATTGCCTTAGTTTTACTAGTTATTGCTGATTCTATTAAATCAGGGTTGATGTTAAACGTTGATTCAATGGGTTCAACCGGAACAGGAATAGCGCCAGTATAGGAAACCGAAAGCCAAGAAGCGATGTAAGTATTAGAAGGAACTATGACTTCATCACCAGGACCAATATTTAATGTTTTTAAAGAAATAATTAAAGCATCTAATCCATTTGCTACACCTATAGAATATTTTGTTTTGGAATAAATCGAATAATTTTTTTCAAATTCTTTTAAATTATTACCCATAATATACCAATGACTATCATAAACTTTTTCAAAAACCTTAGATAATTCTGTTTTTAAAGGGTCGTGCATTCCAGAAAAAGAAAGAAAGGGTATGTTCATGTCAAAAAAAATTAAAATTAAATTGTAATATATAAAGTATTAAAAAAAGTAAAAAATAGAGGGTGAGACATATAGATTAAAATTAATTAAATAATATCTACTAAAAAAATTAGAATTAATTAAAAAATGCTAAAATTAAAAATTAATTGTTAAAAACATTATCAATCATATTAAATAAAGATTTTATTTTAAATTAACTTTAAACTATGTCTATATTTTCTAAGTCAATTTTTGTTGTATTAATTATTTTATTTTTTTCATTTACAAAATCGAAAAACACAAAAATAGATAAAAGTAAAACAAGGAGAATTAATAATGAAAATTTTAATAAAAATCATTTACAAAACACTAGATTTTATAAGATAGATAGTATCGCATTGTCTGGAATAAAAGAAAAAGCTTATCCAGGTTGTCAGATTTTAGCTATGCAAAATGGAGAAATAATTTATCAAAAATCTTTTGGGAACTATACCTATGATGAAAATTCAAAAAAAGTTGATAATGAAACAATTTATGATTTAGCTAGTATAACTAAAATTGCCGCTAGCTCATTAGCTTTAATGACATTGAGAAGCGAAAATAAATTAGATTATAAAAAAACATTAGGGTTTTATTTACCATATTTAAATGGCACAAACAAAGAGCATCTCATTATTGAAGAAATTTTATCTCATCAAGCTGGATTAAAAGCATGGATTCCTTTTTATCAAAAAACAATTGAAAAAAATGGGGAACATAAATTTGGCTATTTTTCTAACATAAAATCCGAAAACTACCCAACATTAGTCGCAAAAGATTTATATGTTGTCAAAGGATATAATGATACAATTTATCAAAGCATTGTTAATTCTAAAATAGAAAAAACTGGACATTATTTATATAGTGATTTGGGTTATTATTTTATACAACAAATTATTGAATCGCTAGCACAAAAAAAAATAAATGAATACGTTGAAGATATATACAAAAAAATAGGAATTGAGTTAACTTATCTACCATTAAACACGATGGCAATTGATCAAATAGCTCCTACTGAACAAGATCAAGTTTTTAGAAAACAATTAATTCAAGGATATGTTCACGATCCTGGTGCTGCCTTACTTGGAGGGGTTTCTTGCCATGCTGGATTATTTGGAAACGCATTAAATTTAGCAAAATTAATGCAGTTTTTTTTAAATAATGGGCAATTAAACGGAGTCAAATTAATTGACAGCTCTGTAGTTAAAGAATTTACATCTTGTCATTTTTATCCAAAGAATAGAAGAGGATTATGTTTTGATAAACCTGAACAAAATGAAAAAAAAATTAATCCAGTAACAAGCGAATGTAGTTCTCAAAGCTTTGGACACAGTGGCTTTACAGGTACACTTGCATGGGCTGACCCTGAAAACAATCTTATATTTGTTTTTTTATGCAATCGAGTTTTTCCTAATGCGGATGAAAATAAATTATTAAAATTAGGAATTAGAGGTAAAATACATGAAGAATTTTATAAGTATTAAAAAAATGATAAAATGAAAATTATATAATTTGTTATAAAGTTTAACTTAATTCAAAACAGCATTAATTTATTAGCTATTCAGCTTCAAAAAAATAGAGATTAAAATAAATAATAGAATAATTCAAATAAACGATTTTGAAGATAAAGTTGAATTTATTATAAAATAAATATAAAATAAAAACATTTAATCAAAAGTAAATTTTAAAATTTAATTAGACATTAAAACTATTCGCCCAATTATTTAAGGCTAAACAAATTATTAGGTTATGAAATAATATGTTAGTAAATATTAAAATATAAATAATCGTTTAATCAAACTTAAATTAAATTAGTTGAATGAAGATAGAATCAAATAATATGTCACAATTGATGAAAAGATTGTTTTATTTTCATCCATTATTATTTAGTTTCTGTTTACCATTTGGAAGCAATTATCTTTCATTAATAATTTTAACATGGTGTTTTATTTCTTTTTTTCACATTAATAAAGATGAATTTAAAAATGGATTATTAAATAGAAATCTTCAATTATGTCTTTTGTTTTTCTTTACAACAATTTTAAGCGCAATACTATCAAACAATAAAATTGAATCACTTACTTTAATAGAAATAAAGCTAAGTTTCATAATATTTCCATACCTCACTTTTTGCTTTAAATGGCCCTTAGAATTAATTAAACGCTGCCTTATATCTTTTGTATCTGGTTGTTTCTTTGCCTGCATATACCTAATCATAAGAGCTTTAATTTATAAATACAACAATCATTCTGAATACTTTTTTTATTCATTATTTTCAAAATTTCTACATACCGCATATTTTTCAATGTATTTACTTTTAGCAATATCAATAACAATTATTTATTATACTAAATGGTTTAATTCTCAAAAAAATATAATTTACAGTTCGTATATTTTTTTATTTATATTCGGAATTTGTATTATTTTATGCTCATCAAAAATTGGAATTATTTCATTTTTTATTACTATTATAATTCTTTTTTATTATAAATTTAAATCAAAAATAAATTTAAAAAATGTTGGGCTTTTTATAATTAGTTTATTAATAATAGGGATTACATTAAATAAATTTTTGCCTAATAGCTTTGATAGATTTAATTCCTTGACAAATATTATTTCAAAACACCAAGATAAAAAAAGTTCCGAAAGTACTACATTAAGAATACTCATTTGGGAACAATCTATAAACCTAATAAAAAATAATTTCCTTATAGGAACTGGAGTTGGTGATGCTAACGATGAACTCTATAAAAGATATCAATTAAATGGGATAGAAGGCGCGTATGACAAAAAATTAAATGCACATAATCAATTTTTACAAACATTTATTGGAATAGGTTTATTTGGATTCATATTGCTATGTATAATTAGTATTGGACAAATATTTATTGCCTACAATAATAAAAATATATTAATGTTTGTTTTCTTTATTATAATTAGTTTGAATTTTTTTGTAGAAAGTATGCTCCAAACTTCAGCAGGTGTTTTATTTTTTGTATTTTTTTTCTGCTTGATAAATAAAAGTAAAATATATTTAAATGATTAAAAAAAATAAAATCATATTATTTATATCAACTTGTTTATTTAATTATGTAACCAAGTCTCAATATGCTTGGCCTATAGACTCAAATTTACAAATAGTTAGTAATTATGGCGAAATAAGGTCAAATCATTTTCATTCAGGAATAGATTTTTCAACAAATAGAGAAATTAATCAAAAATTATACGCAATTGAATCAGGTTACATATCAAGATTAAAAGTAAATTCTGGTGGCTATGGAAATTCAATATATATAACTCACCCAAATGGTAAAGTTAGCGTATATGCTCATTTAAATTCCTATAATTATAAGATTTCAGAACTAGTAAAAAATGAACAATATTTAAAAAAATCTTTTGAAATAGATATTTTTCCTATACCTAATACATTTTTAATTGAAAAAAATGAATTAATTGGATTTTCAGGAAATACTGGAAATTCATCAGGCCCACATTTGCATTTTGAAATTCGTGATGAGCTTTCAGAATTACCAATTAATCCATTAGAATTTTATAAAAAAATTGATACTTCTGCGCCATTTATAAGTCAAATTGCATTTTACGACATATCAGACACTATTTCACCAAAATTTGATAAACATCTAATTATTAAAAAAAATAAAAATGATTCCTTGTTTTTAGAAAACGATCACATAAATTTAAATTATTCAAAAATAGGAATTGCTTTTTCGGGATATGATTTAACATCAACTAGCCATAAAGTTAGTATTTACCAGGCAAAATTAATTCTAAACGGAAATCTTATTTATTCACACATTTTTAATGGAGTCCACTTTGCTAATACTCGATATGTAAATCAATATTGTGATAAAAAGGACAATCAAAAATTTCAAAAATGCTTTTTACCAACTCTATTCCCAAATACAATATATGGAAATTGCATTAATAAAGGAAGGATTGATCTTAATAATTATGATTTTAATTTGGTAATCCTTTCAGTTGAAGATGAATATAAAAACAAAAAAGAATTACAATTTTATATTCGATCAAACATAAAAAGTATTTATAAAAGTAATTCAATGCAAGGTGATTCTATTATTATTTGTTCTAAAGATTTTCATTATTCAAAAAATAATATTTTAATAAAAATACCTTCCAATACACTCTATAATTCTTCCCCTATAACTATTAAAAATAGGATAAAAATTGATGGAAAATTAGCACTATATCCTTCAAATATAAATTTAAATTCTGCATTTATAATAGGATATAAAGTGCCAAAAAAATTAATAAACCTTAAACGTAAATTATTTATAACTAATAAAAATAATACTATTATCCCCAAAATAATTAACGACTCTTTATATTTTGAATCCAAAAACTTTGGCACATTTCAGTTAGTTATAGACAAGATTCCACCTAAAATAAAAATAAATAAAAACTCTGAAAAAAATTCAATTTCTTGCTTTGTATATGACAATTTGAGTGGCATTTTAAAATGCGATTTTTATATAAACGATTCCTGGGTTCTTGCTGAATATGATGCAAAAAATAAATTAGTAAAATATGTGCTTGACAATAATATTCCAAAAGGTAATTTAAAACTAAAAATTGTAGCTCAAGATAAATTAGGAAATTTAAGCACAATAAATAAAATTATAAAAAATTAATTTTAAAAAAAATGAGAAATCAAACCCATTAAGTTTATATTACTTTCGTTTTTTGTAGAATAAATAATTTTCTGCCCTGATTTTTTTACAATTAAAATCATAGGCATCTGTGAAGAATTTAAAATTAATTTTATTTCCTCTCCACTTTTAGTTTTAAAATATCCTTTTTTTATTTCTCCTAAGGCAAATCCATTTGATTTAAAAGCAATTTCAGGTTTTGTATTACATAATAAAACAGTATCAATATCCTTAAATTGCAAACGCTCTCCATAAAATCCTTCAATAACTATTTGATCCCCATCTATTAACAAGCGATCTTCTTGAAATCCTAAAAATAAAAGAAAAATAACACCAAATAAAGTAAAAAGTAAAATAACAATTCCTATTCTATTTGTCTTTTTATATTGCCCAATTGAATATTTATTAGAACGAATTATTAAAAACAAATATGCAACAATAGGATAAATTCCTAAAAAAATGCCAGTTGCATTTTCGCTCACAAAATATTTAAAAACACATCCGCCAATTAAAAAAGAAATGCCTAAAAAAATATGAAACTTTTTAAAAAAATTTAAATAAGATTTTAAATCGAAATTAGATTGTTCTTCAACAGACATCGTATTATATCCAGAAAGTAAATATTTTGCATTACTCTGGTTAAGAATAAATCCAATAATAAAAAACAAGATGCTTAATAATAGTATAACAATCATCATAAATCAATACTTTTCAAATAATCAATTGTATGTAATCCTTTATTAAACAATAAATCTAAAATACTTAGATTTGGAGTGAATGAGATTTTATTTTCGAATGTTTGATAATAGGATTGATCTAATTTATTAGTAATTAATTTATCACTTGAATAACTATACTTAGGGTGAATAATTGTTCTTAAATCAATAACCGAATCAGGATTTCTTTCATACTGTTTAGTTAATTGAATATTTTTTTTTTGTTTTAATACTTTTATAATAAATTTTAGTTGATCTGTATTATAGTCTATTAATAAATTATATTTATTAGAATAAAACACTTTTAAATCCTCTTCGAAAAAATCAAAATAAGGAGAATTCTTGTAAGCACTTGTTATCGCTCGCCAATGATTCTTTTGCCAATCTTCTTTATAAGAAATTTCAATGGACTTAACTACTTTTTTTGATTTATTTTTTTTTATTGGTATAGATAAATTTAATATACCGTTTGCTGATAATATTTGGGTTCGATTTCTATAACTTTGCTTGCTATAATTATCAAATTGCTCTATGTTGATGATACTTGCATTTAGAACATAAAAAAAATAATGTAAGTTAGGCCAATATGAGGTAACCAATAATACGTTCATTATTTTAGACAAGATTTTTTCCTATGTCGATTTATTTTTTAATTTAAGTTTTCGGCGATTATTCCATTTATTTATACCCCAAATACCAAGTATAGATAAAATAAAAGGAATTTTGATGGAATGTAAATTACCATCATCAACATAACATAAAAAGCGCTCCCAACGGAATTTTCCATCCTTGCTATTTTTAAATAAAGAACTAATTACTGATTTTCCGCTTACTGGATTATTTTCAGAATACTTCATGCTAAACCAAACAAAAAATGGCGAACCTACAATATGATCATACGGAACCATACCCCAACTTCTACTATCAGCACTATTATGACGATTATCTCCCATCATAAAATAATAATCTTGCTTAAATGTATAACTATTTATTGGCTTCTGATCATACAAGACTTGCCCATTTTGACTAATTACTTGATGAATTCCATCATCATAAGTATCTAATATTTTTTTATACAAACATAAATTATGTGTATCAATTGGCAAGGTCATGCCTGCTTTTGGAATTATTAAAGGCCCAAAAAAATCATTGTTCCATGCGTAAGAATTATTATGAGGAAAAACCGTAAACTCTCTGTAACCTTTTTGCTCAGCGTTCCGAATTACTGAAATTACATCAGGGATTTTTTTTACAGCGACGGCAACATCAGCAGGCATATTTAATTTATAAACAATAGTGTCTTTAGATATCGCTTCAACAGAAACCTCTGATGCATAAATATCTAATTTATCCAATAAAGCAGAATTAGTTAAAGATATTCTACCATTTGATGAATTAGACTCTTCTCCAAATACACGCGAACTACATTTTACCAAAAAATAATGTTGTGCTTTTTTTGGCATCGCTTGCAAAACGTCATTTATATAAATATCAGAATTTCTAACTTCGAATTTATCTCCAGCAATACCTACACATCGTTTAACATAATGCTCACGTTTATCTGGAGGCCTAGCAACAATTTCAACAATTGGTTTATTACTCCAAGGAAATACATTTTTTGAATTATTCATATACTCCCATGCTTTACTATAATAAAAATCATCTGATTTAGAAACTTGGCCATCATTTAAATCTTGGCGTTTAATTAGATACGATAATTGTCTTGTTAATTCATAATAACTACTGTTTTGATCTCCAATAGCAACAGTATCTCCATCAGGATAATTAAAAACAACAATGTCGTTATTTTTAACTGAACCAAAACCTGGCAATCTAAAATAAGGAAGTTTAATCCACTCTAAATATGATTTTTTAGTTTCGCTAAATGGCAAGGTGTGATGCGCAAATGGAAAAGACAATGGGGTTTGAGGAATTTTTGGGCCATAGGCAAATTTATTTACAAATAAAAAATCACCTACCATTAACGATTTTTCTAAAGAAGAAGTTGGAATAGTAAACGCTTCAATAAAATAGCCACGAATAATAGAAGCGGCAATCACTGCAAAAATAATTGGGTCAACCCAGTTTTTAATCAACTTACTTGGCTCAATTTCAAATTTGCTTAACCCTACAAATTTGGCAGTATCATCATATCCAAGTTTTACAAAAAAGATATAAGGTAAAATGGAAGCAAATAATAAATCCTGATTACTGGGTTTATTAAAAGCTCTAGCCACATTAAATCCATAAACTCCATACATAATAATATTAACTCCTGGAACAATCATAATAAGGCACCACCAACTAGGCTTATTAAGTAATTTTGCTAACAGATAAAAATTATAAATTGGCACAAATGCTTTCCAGCTATCGATACCTGATTTTAAAAATAATTTGCTCAATCCAAAAAAAGAGGAAAGAACCAATGCTAAGAAGATATAATTTCCCATAAGTGTAAAAAGTAAAAATACTGATTTATAAAAACATTAAACTATTGTTTTATATAATATTATTTAATGATTGTTAAAAAGTTTTGTAATGACAACTCTCAAGATGTCCGTTCGAGAAATTTTTGATAGCCCGAAACAAAAATTTTAGTGGGCCTTGTTTCTTGCAAAAATTATTTGGAAAATAAACATGCAATTCCTCTCGATAAAGATTTGAAAAGAGTCGGAAATCTTATCTACGTGAAAATTATATTTATTAATCTGTAAATAATTTATAAAAATTAATTTAATTATAAGCTATTAAATACTATCTTTATTCTCGAAAAATAAACCTGCTTTGTTTGTAGGTGTAAAAAAAATATGATAAAAATAACACTACCAGATGGTTCTATTCGTGAATACGAAAAAGGAACGAACTCATTTCAAATTGCGCAAAGTATCAGCGAAGGTTTAGCAAGAAATGTTTTAGCGGCAAAAATTAATAACGAAATTTGGGATGCCTCACGTTCAATTAATTCAGATTCTACATTAAGTCTTTTAACTTGGAATGATGATTTAGGCAAACAAACCTTATGGCATTCTTCTGCCCATATTATGGCCGAAGCTTTAGAAATATTATATCCTGGAATTAAATTTTGGGTTGGGCCGCCACTCGAAAATGGATTTTATTATGATGTTGATTTAGGAGACCATATCTTATCTCCATTAGATTTTGAAAAAATCGAACAGAAAATGCTCGAATTAGCTCGACAAAACAATAATTTTATTCGAAAAGAAATTACTAAAGTTGATGCCATTACTTATTTTACAGATAAAAACGATGGTTATAAATTAGATTTATTAGAACGTTTAGAAGATGGAAACATTACCTTATATACTCAAGGTAATTTTACTGATTTATGCAGAGGGCCTCATATTCCAAACACTGGTTTTATTAAAGCAGCAAAAATTTTAAATATTGCGGGCGCTTATTGGAAAGGCGATGAAAAAAATAAAATGCTTACTCGAATTTATGGCATTACTTTTCCTAAAGATAAAGAATTAAAAGAGTACTTAGTTTTATTGGAAGAAGCAAAAAAACGCGATCATAGAAAGTTAGGAAAAGAATTAGAATTATTTACATTTTCAGAAAAAGTAGGCTTAGGCTTACCATTATGGCTACCTAAAGGAGCGATGTTGCGCGAACGTTTAATTCAATTCATGCAAAAAGCTCAAACAAAAGCCGGATATTTACCAGTAGTAACTCCTCATATTGCACTCAAAGATTTGTATGTTTGTTCGGGTCATTACGAAAAATATGGCGCCGATTCTTTTCAAGCTATACAAACTCCTCACGAGGGCGAAGAGTTCTTTTTAAAACCAATGAATTGTCCGCATCACTGCGAAATCTTCAAATCATCTCCTAAATCTTATAAAGATTTACCCATTAGATATGCTGAGTTCGGAACAGTTTATCGCTACGAACAAAAAGGTGAGCTTCATGGATTAACTCGTGTAAGAGGCTTTACTCAAGATGATGCCCATTTATTTGTAAGACCAGACCAAGTTAAAGAAGAATTTTGTAAAGTTATAGATTTGGTGTTACACGTGTTTAATGCCTTAGATTTTAAAGATTATACCGCACAAATTTCTCTTCGTGATCCAAATAATAAATCAAAATATATTGGAAGCGACGAAAATTGGCAATTAGCTGAACAAGCTATTATTGAATCTTCTGCCGAAAAGGGTTTAAGAACAATTGTTGAATTAGGAGAAGCCGCCTTTTATGGACCAAAACTAGATTTTATGGTTAAAGATGCGCTTGGTCGAAAATGGCAATTAGGAACTATACAAGTGGATTATAACTTACCCGAACGTTTTGAATTAGAATATACCGGAAGTGATAATCAAAAGCATCGTCCCGTTATGATTCATAGAGCCCCATTTGGTAGTTTAGAGCGATTTATAGCAGTATTAATTGAACACTGTGGTGGTAATTTTCCATTATGGTTAACACCAGATCAATTTGCTATTTTGCCCCTAAGTGAAAAATATAATGATTACGCAAAAAAAGTTCAAGCTGATCTTCTTTCTTTTGATTTAAGAGGGTTTGTAGATGATAGAAACGAAAAGATTGGTAAAAAAATAAGAGATCAAGAATTAATGAAAATTCCTTTTATGCTAATTGTTGGAGAAAAAGAAGAAAATGAAGGTAAAATAGCACTCAGAGCTCATGGTAAAGGAGATATAGGTGAATATAACATAGACGATTTTGTAAAATACGTGAATCAAATGATAGAAAATGATTTTAATCAAAAATTAATTTCTTAGATTTGTAAATAATAAATAATTTTAATTCAAAAGCGGAGGCACTTATCAATCTAAAAAAACCAAACACACCCCCACCGGCTTCAACCACAGGCGGTGAATCGAAACAAGCAGTGTTTAAACAACCAAGAGGTTTAAAAGCTGGATTTAAACGACCAGGTGTTAAAGAAGAATTACACAGAGTAAATAACAGAATTACCGCTAATCAAGTAAGAGTTGTAGGAGATGGCATAGAGGCTGGTGTTTATTATATTTCTAAAGCATTAGAAATGGCAAGAGAACAAGGTTTAGATCTTGTGGAAATAGCACCAAATGTTGACCCACCAGTATGTAAGATTGTTGATTACGGTAAATTTTTATACGAACAAAAAAAGAAAGCCAAAGAAATAAAAGCTAAAGCAGCCAAAATTGTTATTAAAGATATTCGTTTTGGTCCGCATACCGATGATCATGATTTTAATTTTAAAAAAAATCATGCCATTAAGTTTTTACAAGAAGGTTGTAAAGTAAAAGCATTTGTTTTCTTTAGAGGCAGAGAAATAGTATTTAAAGTTCAAGGTGAAATTTTACTTTTACGTTTTGCCAACGAATTAGAAGAATGGGGAAAAGCAGAACAATTACCTGTTTTAGAAGGAAAAAAAATGTTGATGCTCATTGGACCAAGAAAAAAATAAAATTCAATTTATCATTATTAAATATTAATTAAAATCAGGATTTATCCTGATTTTTTATTTTAAAACGAGTTAATTTTATTAAATTAGAGCCTAAAATAAATCTTTAACACTAAATGTTATTAATTTATTCTATGTTATGAAGACGCAATTATTTCTTTCAAAAAAAAACAAACGTGAATTCATAAAATTTAGTGTTAAAATTTCAAATCTCATTTTATTATTAAATTGCTTTTACCCAAATACGGTTTTTGCCCAATATAATACTGAATTTTTAAACTATAGAAATACAGGGAGAAGCATTTGTTCTAATTTTAGCATTGATGGGGGGAGTAATGGAATGAGCAACAGTCTTGCAAATAAATTAATATGGGGCGGATACATAAACTCCGAAATAAAAAAACAATCTTCACAACATTTAAACAAACAAAATAATTTAGGAATTAATCTTAATTACAACATAAGTGCATTTTATAAAGGAAATGAAAAATTTGATTATTTAATTGGAATTAAGAATCAAGAAATCATAAACTCCACATATAGCCAGGATCTATTTAATTTAACATTTTATGGAAACCAATCCTTTAAAAATAAATCTGCTGATTTAGGGAATTGTAATTTTAATTCTCTAAAATTTCAAGAAATTAAATTTGGTGCAATGATGCATAAGGTAGACACAATTGGGAAAATTGGAATTTCTGTCTCGTTTATAAAAGGCGAAAATTTATTTTATTTAAATACTAATGAACTATCAAGTTTATATACTTCTGTCGACGGAAGCGAAATAACTTTTAATTCGAATTTCAATATGGCTTTAAGCGATGCAACTAACAATAACTTAATTAGTTTTAATGGAATGGGTGCTAGTGCAGATATTTTTTTTGAAACACCATATAAAAGTAAATTAGGAAAAAAAAGCATATTAACTGTAAGCGCTAACAACATTGGGTTTATTCATTGGAATAATAAAAGTATTCAATATAGTAGTGATTCAAGCTTACATTTTATAGGTTATAAAATAAATAATTTAAATGATTTAAAAGATTCAACTATTAATCGTTTGAACAAAGATAGTTTGTTGCGTAATTTATCAAACGAAAGATTAGAAGGGTTTAATATGAATATCCCAACAAATTTAATATTAATCAACAAAATTTATTTCGGCAAAGAATTATTTTCTCTATCTACTGGCTTTAGATATATTTTTAATGCCAATTATAAACCCTATCTTTTTATTGAACCTGAATATAAATTAAAAAATCTTACTTTTACATTACATACGGGCTATGGTGGCTATGTTCGATTTAACATTGGAGCATCAATTATTTTGAATACAGAAAATTGGTTTATAAAAATTGGTAGCAATAGTTTACAAGGTTTTATTTTACCTAAAAGTGTTTTTGCTCAAGCTCTTTATTTGACTTTCGCTAAAAAATTTAAATAAAATTAAATGCAATGAATGGATTAACTAATAAAAAGATTTTAAACACAAAAAATATATTTTTAATATTACTTTTTTGTTCAAATCTATATGGTCAATTATCAACTAAGTTTTATTCTAAATATGGTGGAGAAGGAAGAGATCTTGGATATGGAGGAAAAGAAACATTTATAAAAAAACAATATATCGTTATTGGTTCAACCTCAAGTTTTGGAAATGGAAGTTCAGATGCTTATTTATTTCTTATAGATAGTGTTGGACAAATCCTTTGGCAAAAGGCATTCGGCGGTTCAAATGCAGATATAGGTAAAAGCGTGATTATTAATCCAATTGATAGTGGCTATATTTTTACAGGATTTACTAGTTCTTTTGGAAACGGAGGATATGATGTGTATTTAGTTAGAACTGATAAAAATGGTAACCTAATCTGGCAATCATCCTTTGGAGGACTAGATTGGGATTTCGGAAACGATCTAACCTTTTCTCAAGATGGCAATTTAATTATTTGTGGTGAAACCTTCTCAAGTAAGTATGGAAAAAAAGATGGTTATGTAATAAAAGTTAATAAAAATAATGGCGCAGTTATTTGGGAAAAGAAATTCGGTGGCTCAGAAGACGATGAACTAAAATCAATTAAATTAACTAGTGATGGTAAAATTACTATAATTGGAAACACCAATAGTTTAGGCGATATTAATGGTGATTTTTGGTTATTAAAACTTAATAATAGCGGAGACTCCCTAGATTCAAAAAGATTAGGGAATTCAAACAAAAAAGAGATTTTTTATGATTTTATTGAAGATAAAAATGCAAACATAGTTTCTTGCGGTTCATACGATACTAGTTTTAATAATTCGGGTAAAAACATTTCTTATATTATTAAAACTAATTTAAATGGAAATTTCATTTCAGATTTAAAACATGCAGGTGGTTTTACTGATGAAGATAAATTTTATTCTATAACAAATTCAAAAGATGGAAATAAATATTTTTTATCAAGATATGTTTTTAATGGGGGTAATAGCATTGATATTCAGCCAATTTTAATTCATGATTACAACTATAACTGGATAGAAGCGACAACTTATGGTGGCTATGGCATTGATATTGCTGCTAAAGTATCATCTACTAGTGACAATGGATTTTTAATGATTGGAAATACATTAAGCTATGGTGCAATATCAAATGATGTTTTTGTCTTAAAACTAGATAGCCTTATCCTAAACTCAAATAATATTGTATCAGTTGATGATAATAATAGTATTAAAAATAAAAAAAACATCTATTATAATAACAACATTATAAATTTCGAAAATTCAAATTCAGAAAATATTTATTTTCAAATATTTAATTACGCTGGCAATATTGTTCAAGAAGGATTAACAAGTAGTAATATTATTAATTTGTCACTAAATATAATAGATGGCATATACTTAATAAACATAAATAAAATAGGTTTTTTAAAATTCATGAAGTGTAAAATTGAATGAACAAAAATCATTTTTATATTTTTATTATTTTTTCCTTCATTTTAAATTTTATTTTAAAATTATTTAAAATTGATTCCATGCCTTATAGTTATGACGAAATCATAAGCGTTAAGGATACCTTATTAGACTTCGGGCACATAAAACATGAGTCCGAATGGGACTCAAATCCACCTTTTTACTATTATTGTTTGTGGATTTGGGAAAAAATATTTGGATTAAGTGAATTAGGGATAAGGTCCTTTAGCGTAACTTTTAATTCGTTAACAATTGTCACTTTAGGTTTTTACTTAAAAAAACACTTTGATTACATCACAGCAATTTTTTTCTCAATTATTTATATATTTCATCCTACATTACTCAACTATGCTCAAGAAGCAAGATGTTATTCATTACTTATTTTCTTAATCAGTTTATCAATTATTTGTTTTCATAATTTTATTTTAAATAATAATAAAATTAATTTAATCATACTAGGATTAATTAATTTTTTATTAATATACACACATTATATCGCTGCATTAATTATACCTTTTCAATTTTTATTTATTTTACTATTTTACAAGAAACATATTATTAACTATATTATTGCTGGATTAATAACACTATTTTTAATATCCCTTCGATTTACAAAAAAACAATTTGAGCTCATCATTGGGGTTACTTCTGACTCTATTAAAGAAACATGGATAAAAAAAGCAACATTTTCAAATCTACTTGATTTTTTAAATACCATGTACTTTAGTTATGTTTTTTTTCTACTAATTTTATTGTCTATTTTATATGTTCTTAATAAAGAAAGAAAAGTAATAACCAATAGTAAAAATATATTATACTATTTTATTTTTATTGCAGCTTTTGTTCCTTTGTCTTTTTATATAATCGGTGCAATTACCCCAATCTTTATAAACCGGTATATTTTATTCACAGTTCCATTTTTTATAATTATTACAGCTTATCTAATAACCAAATTAAATAAACTTGGTTTTATTTTATTGATTGTAATACTATCCTTTGAGATATATAATCTTAAATTCGGGGTATCAAAAGGCATTAATTTTAAATCTGTAGCTTCTTACACTAAAAAATTTAAAAATAAACCATTAGTTATAATTAATAAAAAAGACGTCACTGAATTATTTATATTTTATTATGACATCGAATTATTTAAAAAAATAAAATATAATTCAAAAACAGACTTAAATGCACTTAATATATTTGATGCAAACACTGCTCAAGAGATAAAAGAAATAAATTTAATTGATCAAAAAACTATTCTATTATTCCAAACATTTGATACAGAAACTGAAAATATTAAAATAAACGAATGGTTTAAACTTAACAATTACAAAAATTCAAAATATAATTTATTTGAAGGCGTAAAATTTACTTTATTTCAAAAAAATTAATTCTATTCTTACTCTAATCTCCTCAACTTGATAATAGTATTTTTTTTAAGAAATAAACAAAAGAATTAATCAATTCATTAACTTTACCTACCGAAAAATGATATGTTAGAGAAATTAGAAGAAATAAAAAGGCGATTCGAAGATGTTGAAGCAAAATTAGCAGACCCAACGGTGATTGCTGATATGAAATTATTTAAAAAATTAAACATCGAATACAAAGAATTGGGTGAGATTGTTACTCAAATAAATATTTATAAAATAGTATTATCAAACATAGAAGAAGCTAAATCAGTTTTAACTTCAGAAAAAGATAAAGACTTTTTAGAAATGGCAAAAGCCGAATTAGAAGAAAATCGACTAAAGGAAGAGAAACTAACCGAAGAAATTCGTTTATTACTTATCCCAAAAGATCCCGAAGATATAAAAAATTGTGTCATGGAATTAAGAGGCGGAACTGGTGGAGACGAAGCTGCTATTTTTGCTGGTAATTTATTTGAAATGTACAGTCGATTTTGTGAAAAAAAAGGCTATCAATTAGAAATAGTGGATTCAAGCCCAGGAACAATGGGTGGTTTTAAAGAAATTGTTTTTAATGTAAAAGGCAATGGTGCCTATGGTGTAATGAAATTTGAAAGCGGGGTTCATCGTGTACAACGCGTTCCGGCAACCGAAGCACAAGGACGAGTTCATACCTCTGCCGCATCTTTAGTTGTTTTACCAGAAGCCGAAGAATTAGATGTTGAAATTAAAGATTCTGACATTGACATGGCTACTGCAAGAAGTGGCGGCGCTGGTGGGCAAAATGTAAATAAAGTAGAAAGTAAAGTCATATTAACACACAAACCAACTGGTTTAGTAGTTACCTGCCAAACCGAAAGAAATCAACTTGGAAATCGAGAAAAAGCGATGCAAATGTTACGCTCTAAAATTTATGACATTGAGTATCAAAAAAGATTAGCAGAAACTACCAAACGTAGAAAAACTATGGTTAGCTCAGGCGATAGAAGTGCTAAAATTAGAACCTATAATTATCCGCAAAATCGAATAACCGATCATCGAATAAACGAAACACTTTACGATCTTACTGGATTTTTGGGAGGCGATATTCAAGAAATGATAGACAAATTACAATTTGCTGAAAACGCTGAAAGAATGAAAGAAGGCGGATTGTAAAAATTAATAAATTGAATTATATTATCTTTAAAATTTTAATAAATTATTAATAGCTTTATAAATATATGACGCCCGAAGGAGAAGATAAAATAAGAAAAGCATTTGCTAACGATGATTTAAATGATGTTAAAGCTCAAAATAGCTGGCATATTTTCAAAATTATGAGCGAGTTTGTTGAAGGATTTGAAAAAATGACTCGCATTGGTCCTTGTGTTTCTATTTTTGGTAGCGCCAGAACTAAATCAGAAAATAAGTATTATCAAATAGCTGAAGATATTGCTTTTAAATTAGTTCAACATGGCTACGGAATTATTACTGGAGGTGGCCCTGGTATTATGGAGGCAGCAAATAAAGGAGCTCGAAAAGGAAATGGAAAATCTGTAGGCTTAAATATTGATTTACCATTTGAACAAAAACATAACGAATTTATTGATTCTGATAAATGCATAAATTTTGATTACTTTTTTGTAAGAAAAACTATTTTTTTAAAATATTCTCAAGGATTTATCGCAATGCCAGGAGGTTTTGGGACTTTAGATGAATTATTTGAAGCCATCACCTTGGTTCAAACTAATAAAATTGCTCAATTTCCTGTAGTTCTTGTTGGAAAAGATTATTGGAACGGCTTATCCCAATGGCTTAAATTAACTGTGTTAGAAGAAGAAAAAAACATTCATGAAGCAGATTTAGAGTTATTCAAAATTGTTGATTCTGCTGATGAAGCTGTTGATTATATTATTGATTTTTATAGCAAATATCTACTAAAACCAAACTTCTAATTGATTAAGTTGTTATTTAATATATTTATTATTCCTTGCCTCTATTTTATTTCAATTTTACCATTTTGGATATTATTTGGATTAAGCAACGTCTTATATTATATTATTTTCTACGTATTTTCATATCGAAAAAAAGTTGTTCTAGATAATTTAAGAAAATCATTTCCAGAAAAATCAGAAATAGAAATAAATAAAATTAGTAAAGAATTTTACCGACATTTTTGTGACATTATTTTTGAAACAATAAAACTACTTACTATTTCAATACCTGAATTTAAAAAACGATGTGCCCTTAATCAAGAAGATCTTGATCTTTTTAATCACTTTTTTAATAAACAACAAAGTTTTGTTGGTGTTATGGGTCATTGTGGCAATTGGGAGTGGGCTGCTATCGCGCATCAATTTTATTTTAAATCTTTAATTACAGGCGTTTATCATCCCTTATCAAACAAAAACTTTGATTCATTTATGCTTAAATTAAGGGGTAGACTAGGTGGAAATATAATTCCTATGAGTAGGGTTTATAAAGAACTTTTAATCCTTCGAGAAAAAAAAATTATGAATACGCTGGGTTTAATAGCTGATCAAACACCTCCTCCAGAAAGTGCATATTGGACAAAATTTTTAAATCAAGACACTCCGATTTTTTTTGGTGCCGAAAAGATTGCTAAAAAATTTGATTATCCAGTTATATTTTTGTCTAATAAAAAGTTAAAACGCGGATATTATCAGTTGAGCGCCCATATTATTACTGAAAATCCAAAAAAATTAAACGATGGCGAAATAACCGAATTACATGTTAAACAACTCGAAAAAGACATTAATTCTCAACCTTTTAATTGGCTTTGGAGCCACAAAAGATGGAAACATAAAAAACCAATCTTAGATATTAATTAAAAAATATTTTAAATTTATATTTAATTTAATTTAATAAAACCTAATTTACACTTTGCTGAAATATTATGAAACAACCTAAAACTAAAGAAACAATCCCTTCACAAACAATTGTTTCTGATTTTTTTGAAAATTTAGGTAACAAAAGTTACTTTTTAGCTTTATCGCTCATTATTTTTATTGCTTTTTTTGTGTTTAAAGATTTTTTATTATTAAAAAATGTTTTTCAATTTAAAGATATTGGAAGCGATACCCTAAACGGGATGTATCCTTACTATCATCATTATGCCGATTATATTCAAAAAAATGGTTGGCCGCAATGGTCATTTGCAGAGGGTATGGGACAAGGCATTTTAAGTGGCTTTTTACGTGATCCATTCCAATTAATTGCCATGCTAATTGGGCCACAAAGTATGCCTAAAATATTTATTTATATTATTGTATTAGAAATTATTATTGCTGGAAGTATATTTTATTTCTTTTTGAAAGCACTAAAAACAACTAACTATTCTGCAATTATTGGCACTTTATTATTTTCATTTTGTGGATTTATGATTATTGGATCCTGCTGGTATTTATTCACCTTTGAAGCTTTAAACCTTGCTTTATTACTATTAGGATTTGAACGCATTTATCAAAAAAATAAGTGGTTCTTATTTTCTTTAGGCATTTTTTTAGCGGCAATCTCATTTCCTGTAAATTTATTTACCTATGGCCTATTTATTTTATTTTATGGCGCCTTTCGTTTTTTACAAGAAAATGATTTTGATAAAAAGAAGTTTTTTGGTTTATACGGAAAACTTATTATGGCTGGTGCTATTGGTTTATTAATCTCAGGGCCATTCTTACTAGAAAATATTTTTCAAGTTTTAGAATCGCCCCGAGGCAGTGGAGGGGATTCTTATTTTGATAAATTAGCCAACTCTCCCATGTTTGCTACTTCAAATAAAGTAGAATTTGGTACTTCAGTTATGAGAATGTTGAGCAGTGATATTTTAGGAAGTGGAAATAGTTTCAGCGGGATTCAAAATTTTTTAGAAGCACCTTTTAGTTATTGTGGATTGATAAGTTTACTTCTCATGTCTCAAATCTTCCCTTTAATTTCAAAAAATTTAAGAAAATGGTACATCGCTCTGCTAATCATTTGGCTTACCCCTACTTTTTTTCCATATTTCAGATATGCCTTTTGGTTATTTTCTGGCGATTACTATAGAGCTTACTCATTCTTTTTATCATTAGTATTTATATTATTCTCTGTTCATGCCTTAGATTTAATTTTAAAACATAAAAAGGTAAATCTAATCGCTTTAATTTCTACATTAATATTATGGTTAATCTTAAGTTCAATAAGCTACAAATCAAATATTACTTATCCAAATGGTCAGCAAGGAATACAAGAGTTAAAATCAGATGATACCATAGCATTTTTTGTTAGACTGTTTTTAGTGTTTTATGCTATCCTAATTTTTATGTTAGGCAAATCTAAAAACATTACTAATATTAAATATATATTATTAATTATGGTTGTGTTTGAATTAACTTATATCTCTCAGTTCTCTGCAAATCGAAGAAGTATTGTTTCGGTAAGAGATCTCAAAGAAAAAATAGGATATAACGATTATTCAATTGAAGCTATAAAATATATTAAAGAAAATGATAAAAGTTTTTTTAGAGTAGATAAAAGTTATTTCTCTGGTGGCGCAATGCACGGAAGTATTACCGATCATAAAGTTCATTCTTATTATGGGACAAGTAGCTATAATTCATTTGCACAAATAAATTACATTAATTATATGCGTGCTTATAATGTTATAGATAAAAATAATGAATTTGCAAGTAGATGGGTTGACGGATTAATAAGCAGACCTTTTTTGGAGTCGCTTAATCATGTAAAATATGTATTAACAAAAGAGGTATCAAAAAATCCGGTTTGGATAAATACTCATGACTCGGTTGCTAAATTTGGAGATGTAGTCGTATTAAAAAGTAAATTTAATTTACCTTTAGGTTATACTTACAATCAATACATTAGTCAAACAGATTTTGATTTACTTTCTTCTATCCAAAAAGATTTAGTAAGTTTAAAAGCATGTGTAATAAGTGATCAGGAGCTTTCTAATGCAATTGGTTTAAAAAAATTATCTCTAAAAGATACCTTAGAATTAAATAAATTTACTTGGGATTATTTAAAGAATTCTGTTGATTCGTTAAAAAATGAAAGTTTGAAAACAGTCCTATTTTCTGAAAATAAAATTGAAGGAAATATAAGTGTGTCAAAAAATAAAATAATGTATTTAAGTTTTCCAAAAGATAAAGGGTGGCACTTAAAATTAGATGGTAAAGAAACAGAAACAATTTTAGTAAATAATGGAATGACGGGTATTTATCTTAGTTCAGGAAAGCATTCTATAAATTTAGAATATCACTCTCGTTTTTTAAATAAAGGCTTTATTTTAACCTTGGTTGGAATTCTTATTGCCGGTATTTTTTGGTTTTTTAATCGAAAAAATAAAGTCGCAATTATCTAATTTTTATAACATCTCAAATAAATATGTCAATGCAAGACGATTACAAATTTGGCACTAAAGCCATTCATGCTGGAGCAGATGCCGATCCATCAACTGGTGCCATTATGACTCCTATTTTTCAAACATCAACCTATGTGCAAGAATCGCCAGGGGTAAATAAAGGTTATGGCTATGCCCGCGGCAAAAATCCAACCCGTGAAGCTTTGCAAAAAAATATTGCAGCTCTTGAAAATGGAAAACATTGCGTTTGTTTTAGCAGTGGTATGGGTGCAATAGACGCTGTTATTCGTATGCTTAGGCCAGGAGATGAAGTTATAACAGGAGATGATTTATACGGTGGCTCTTACCGTATTTTTACTAAAATTTATGAAAACTATGGAATTAAGTTTCATTTTATAAATTTAACTGATACCAATAATATCCAAAAATATATTAATACAAATACAAAATTAATTTGGGTTGAAACACCAACGAATCCAACCATGCAAATAATTGATATTGTATCCTGCTCGGCGATATCAAAATCAAATAAAATATTATTAGCTGTTGATAATACATTTGCTTCTCCCTTTTTACAAAATCCTTTAGAATTAGGTGCTGATATAGTCATGCATTCAGCAACAAAATATTTAGGAGGTCATAGCGATGTAGTAATGGGAGCTTTGATAATGAATGATGATAAAATACACGAACAAATATATTTTATTTTAAATAGCTGCGGAGCAAATCCCGGACCTATGGATTGTTTTTTGGTTATGCGTGGTATTAAAACACTTCATTTAAGAATGGAACGCCATTGTTTTAATGGAAGAAAAGTCGCAGAATATCTAAAAACTCATCCTAAAATCGAAAAAGTTTACTGGCCAGGTTTTACTGATCATCCTAATCATGAGATTGCAAAAAAACAAATGCGTGATTTTGGCGGAATGATTTCTATTGTATTAAAAGATAAAACAATTGAAAATACATTTAAAGTTGCTTCCTCATTCCATGTTTTTTCTTTGGCAGAAAGTTTGGGTGGCGTTGAATCATTAATTAATCATCCAGCAACTATGACTCATGCTTCTATTCCAAAATTAGAAAGAGAAAAATCTGGTGTAGTTGATAATTTACTTAGATTAAGTGTCGGTGTTGAGGATATTGATGATTTATTAAACGACCTGAAACAAGCACTTGAATAATTTTTAATTAATACATACTTCACAAAATAAAAAACTCCCGAATTAATCGGGAGTTTTTTTTAATTATTAATTTTAGAATTTACTTACATCATGCCGCCCATGCCGCCCATATCAGGAGCACCACCCATTGCAGGTTTTTCTTCTTTTTTCTCTGCTAAAACACAATCTGTAGTTAATAACATCGCTGCAACAGAAGCTGCATTTTCAAGAGCAACACGACTTACTTTAGTAGGATCTATAACGCCTGCTTTCAATAAATTTTCATAAATTTCAGTTCTTGCATTAAAGCCAAAATCATCTTTTCCTTCTTTTACACGTTGAACAACAATTGAGCCTTCAATTCCGCAATTTGTGCAAATTTGTCTTAATGGTTCTTCTAGCGCACGTTTTACGATAGCAATTCCTGTATTTTCATCTTCGTTAATTCCTTTTAATTTATCCAAAGCAACAATAGAACGAATATATGCAGTTCCACCACCCGGAACAATACCTTCTTCCACAGCTGCTCTTGTTGCTGCTAAAGCGTCGTCTACTCGGTCCTTCTTCTCTTTCATTTCTACTTCAGATGCGGCTCCAATATAAAGAACTGCAACACCACCAGCCAATTTAGCTAAACGTTCTTGTAATTTTTCTTTGTCGTAATCAGAAGTTGTAGATTCGATTTGAGCTTTGATTTGATTTACACGAGAAGTAATTTCGGTTTTTTTACCAGCTCCATTTACAATGGTTGTATTATCTTTATCAATGGTAATTTTTTCTGCCTTACCAAGATCTGATAATTCCATATCCTCTAATCTTCGTCCTTGTTCTTCGCTAATATAAGTTCCTCCAGTTAAAATTGCAATATCTTCTAACATTGCTTTTCTGCGATCACCAAATCCAGGGGCTTTAACTGCACATATTTTTAAATTAGCACGTAAACGATTTACAACAAGAGTTTGTAAAGCTTCTCCATCTAAATCTTCGGCAATAATTAATAAAGGTTTGCCCGATTGAACAGCTTTTTCAAGAATAGGCAATAGTTCTTTCATAGCACTGATTTTTTTCTCATAAATCAATACATATGGACTTTCCATAACTACTTCCATTTTATCTACATTGGTAACAAAATATGGAGAAATATAACCACGATCAAATTGCATCCCTTCCACAACCTCAACAGTGGTGTCTGTTCCTTTTGCTTCTTCTACAGTAATTACTCCTTCTTTTTTTACTTTACCCATTGCTTGGGCTATTAATTTACCAATATTGATATCGTTATTTGCTGAAATTGTTGCAACTTGCTCAATTTTTTTATTTTCGTTACCGATAGTTTGAGATTGTTTTTTTAAATTTTCAACTACAGCAATTACAGCTTTATCAATACCGCGTTTTAAATCCATTGGATTGGCACCAGCAGCTACATTTTTTAAACCTGCAGTAACAATAGCTTGTGCTAATACTGTAGCAGTTGTTGTTCCGTCTCCAGCTATATCAGCAGTTTTAGAGGCAACTTCTTTTAACAATTGAGCTCCCATATTTTCAACTGGGTGACTTAATTCGATTTCTTTTGCTACCGTTACACCATCTTTTGTTATTTGAGGTGAACCGAATTTTTTATCAATGATTACATTACGACCTTTTGGACCTAATGTTACTTTTACTGCATTTGCTAATGCATCTACTCCACGTTTTAATGCATCGCGAGCTTCTATATTAAAGGTTATTTCTTTTGCCATTTTTTTTATTTAAATTATTGTTAAAATTAATTTATTGATAATTGTTTTATACAATTGCGTAGATATCGCTTTCTTTCATAATTAGGTAATCTTTACCTTCGATTGTAAGTTCGGTACCAGCATATTTTCCATAAAGAACAGTATCTCCAACCTTAACAGTCATTGGTTCTTCGGGCTTGCCATTTCCAACAGCTATAATTTTACCTCGCATAGGTTTTTCTTTTGCTGTATCAGGAATAATTATCCCTCCACTTGTTTTTGTTTCGGCCATAGCTGGTTCTACCAAAACTCTATCTGCCAAAGGCTTTACATTTACATTTGATTTTGCCATATTATTATAATTT
>Ga0214919_10002334_pt1 | contig 29972 bp, 26 predicted proteins | sample LL1503_MetaG_FD_177994 | JGI IMG/M metagenome (GOLD analysis project Ga0214919, IMG submission 177994) | Freshwater microbial communities from Lake Lanier, Atlanta, Georgia, United States - LL-1503 | ecosystem: Environmental > Aquatic > Freshwater > Lake | place: USA: Georgia | collected... | reverse complement strand
AAAGCAATAGTGAGAATATGTTGCTGGTAAATACGGGGCTTTTTATATAGAAGAGATATTGAAGGAAGCTAATTAAGAACCCAAAAAAAACAAATTTTAATAGGTATAAAGGTCTTTTTTCATAGATTAAAATTAAAGGCAAAAATATTATTAATGCAAAATACTTAAAACAAATCGCAATTGAAAAAAATAACAAAAACTTATTAATTTCCTTTTTTAAATAGAAATACAGTCCCAGAAGAGTAAAAAAAACAGAAAAAACATCGTACCCCCCAAAGATAATAGCTGAAAAAATTACAAGTGGTGAAGTTGCATAGAGAGCAGTAATATGAAGTTTTATATTTTTTCTTGGGCTAATTAAATTAGAAATTTTAAAAAAAATATAAACTGATGCTAAATAAACCAAAAAAAGTAATAGTTTCCACCATGCAATTTCAACAAATGTTGAGGAAATGAAATATGGCCAAATAAAAACGGTGGTTTCTGGTGAGCTTGAAAAACCTAAAATGTAAAGAGGTATATTCCAAATGGCAAAAATTACATACAATAATGGCAAATAATCACAACTACCGACATATGTTTTATTGTAATCATAAAAATCGAAAATATGCCCTCCTAAATATGCATAAGACGATGTTGCTGTAGCAAATAAATCAACTTGCTGAAAAAATAGAAAAAAAATAAGCAGAGAAAAGAAAAATAAAATAAAATTTATTTTATTTAAATTAACAGTGGATTGCATTTTATTTATTAGATCTTCCATATCCCTCTTTACGATACCTTAAAGAAAAACAAATATATTAAATTTAAGTACTTTGTAGAGCATAAGTAAGAATTTACTATTTAATAAAGCGCATAAGAAGATTACTATATATTATTAATTGCTAATAAAAATTTTTTAAGGAAAAAATAAAGTGCTTTTCAATTTTAAATAACATTTAAGCAAGCTATTAGTCTAAAATAACTTCAACTTTTATTAATAAGAAAATTTCTTAAATTGTACATATTTTGAATAAAGTTGATGAAATTATGGTCCCAATGAATTCTTATCAAATCAATATTTTTAATATTATGATTTATTAAATACAAATTTAGAATTCATAAAAAGCGAAAAGATAGCCAATGGTGGGAGGCAGATTGCAGCGCTTACATAAGAATTAAATCCGCAAATTAAAAGAAATTCTATCAACGAAAGATTGAAAAAATATGCAACCAAATATACTAGAAGAAACCGCAATAAAAGCTTATTATTTCTGGAGCCAAAAATCACTATTCCTGTGCTTTTGAAATTAAATAAAACACCTAATACGGAGCTAATTAGGAGGGCGAGAGAATAATGCAATCCAAGAAATACAAGGGACGCAAAAATTCCATACCCAAATGCTGAGTTTAGGGCTCCGACTAATAAAAATCGTATTAGTAATGAAAAATTTAGGTTCAAGCTAAATTTTATTTATCAAAATTTACACGCTCTTTTTCTATAACTAGAGGCATATTTCTCTGATGAGTTAAGATTGTACCAACATACTCCCCTATCAGGCCTAAAAAGAAAAATTGTATTGATGAAATAAAGAAAAACCCTATAAGAATTGGTGATATGCCAATTGGAAATTCATTCCAAAATAATAACTTCAGGATAAAAAATACTATTGAAATTAATAAAGTTAAAGTACCCATCAAAAGCCCAAGAACAGTCATAAAGCGCAGCGGTAATCTAGAATGTTTAGTCATAGCTAACAATGCCTGATCCAACATACCATACCATGTTGCCTTAGACGCACCATTCATTCTTGGGGGTTGGACAAACTCAATCGTAGCTCTCGGGAATCCTAATTCGCAGACCAATCCTCTAAAATAAGGATAAGGGTCAGAAATTAATTTTAGAGTTTCAATTACTTTTTTATCAAATAAGCCCGCACCTGTAGAATCGGCCTCAAGAGGAGTTTCGCTAATATTATTAATTATTTTATAATAGCTCCTTCTTATTATTTTCATATAAAATATTTCTTGGGATATTGGCTTTTTCGCTAAAACAACATCGTATCCTTCCTCCCATTTTTTTATAAAATCTGGAATTAATTCTGGGGGCTCTTGAAGGTCGGCGGCGATTAAAACAACTGCATCCCCTCTTGCGCATAAGGTTCCATAATAGGGCGATCGGACTGGTCCGTAATTTCTGTTGTTTACAATAATTTTTAATCTTTTATCAAGCCTTGCGAGTCTTTTAGCGATCTTAACCGTATCGTCAGTAGAACAATTGTCTATTATTATCTGCTCGTATTCATATTTTTTTGAAACTCGCTTCATCACCAAGCGAATCCTATTATATAGCTGAGTAATATTATCAGCCTCATTAAAACACGGTGTAACAATAGAAATAATTTTTTTCTTCATCAGGTCTCGATAATTAATTTTTAATACTCATGATTGAATGTTTTTAAAATTTCAAATATTAGGATTAAGTTATAAGACTAATTAAATTTTTGCAAACAAAATCTATATCTTCTTCCTCTAAATTTGCCGCTGAGGCTAAAGATATTCCTCTTTTCTCTACCTGAAGAGCTACTGGATTTTTAAATCTTTGTTCAAATACAGGAAATCGACTCATTTGTGGAAAGCCTGGCCGACAGTGTATATTTTTTTCTTTTAATTTTGCTAAGACAAGGTCCCTATCCATATGAATTGAATCTTCAAGCAAAATCGATGGGTAGCAATAATTGCTTTTAATTCCTTCCTTCTCTTTTATTATTTTTACTCCAGGCACATCTTTAAGGCGATCATAATACCAATTAAAAATTTGACGTTTTTTTGCAATAAGCTCATTTACTCTTTCTACTTGAGCTAAAGCCAATGCCGCAGTTAAATTTGCTATTGTATATTGATATCCAAGGTGATCAGACCAAAATACTGCTTGAGAATCTGTGCGACCCATCGACGAAAGTAATTTTGCTTTTTCATAGATATTTTTATCATTCGTAACAAAAATACCACCTTCTCCACTTACTGTAAGTTTTGCACCTTGGAAACTAAAGCATCCAATATCTCCAAACGTACCAACCTTTTGGCCTTTAAATTCAGAACCCAAAGCAGGGGCTGCATCTTCTATAACTTTTAAATTGTAGCGTCTAGCCACATCCATGATTTTATCCATCTCTGCTGGATATCCGAAAGCATGAACTAACATGATGGCTTTAGTTTTTGACGTTATTGCTGCTTCGATCAATAATGGATCTATACACCAAGTGTCTGGATCAATATCTACAAATACACATTTCGCACCGGTATATGCTACAGCATATGATGTTGCAACCCAGCTAAAATCCGTAACAATGACCTCATCATCAGGTCCTAAATTTAGCACCTCAGCAGCCAGGTGCAAAGCCAGGGTGCAACAGTGAGTAGCAATCGCGTATTTAACCCCCAAGTAATCTGCCACAGTATTCTCTAATTTTTTTGTATGTTGATCGTAATGTTCATAAAAACCATTAACGGTTGCATCTACTACATAATCAATTTCTTTTTGGGTTATTGATGGCCCAGCAAAACTAATTTTTTTCATTTTTTTTCCTTGTTTTCGAGCTAATATTTAAGAGATAGAATTTGCTCACAAGCCCTATCCAAGGTCTGATTATCTTTTGCAAAACAGAATCGAACCAGATTATCACCGTTTCTATTTGCATAAAAAGCACTTCCAGGGACTGTAGCGATTCCAATCTCATTAAGTAAAAACATTGCTTTGCTTTTACTGTCGTTTCCAGGCAATGGCGATACATCGGCAAGAATATAATAAGCGCCTTGAGGTACATAGGGTTTTATGCCAACCTTCAAAAGTGCCTCACAAACTTTTTGTCTTTTTATAAAATATTCGTCACACAAAAATTTATAGTAATCATTAGGCAGCTCATTTATACCCCTAGCAACTCCAATTTGAAGAGGGGCTGGTCCACATACATAAATTAAATCGTTTATATAGCCAATCATTCTTGCCCATTTCTCATGACAAACTGCATAACCTATTCGCCATCCGGTAATACTAAAAGTTTTTGAATAGCCAGAAATAGTTATCGTTCTATCTGAAATGCTTTCTAGCGAACCTGGACTAATATGATGCATTCCATCGTATATAAAATATTCGTATATCTCATCTGTAAAAACAAATAAATCGTTTTTAATGGCGAATTCGGCAATAAGATTTAACTCCTCTCTAGAAAAGACTTTTCCACTTGGATTTCCCGGAGTGCATAAAACAATTGCCTTAGTTCTTGATGTAATAAGTTTTTCAAGCTCTTCAAGGTCAATGCTCCATGAAGGAGGGGAGAGATTTGCATAAACAGGGATTGCTCCAGCAGCTTTAAGAGTGCTAACGTGATACCCATAAAATGGCTGAAACAATATTACCTCATCACCCCTATTTAGAAGCGCTAAGCATGCAGAATAAAATGCTCCTGTTGCGCCACACGAAACGACAATATCGGTATCTGGATTCGTTTTAATTTTATTAAAAGTATCCATTTTTTTTGATATGGCTTCTCTAAGCTCAACCAAGCCATCATATCGAGTGTAATGATTAATACCGTTAGCCATAGCCCATTCAGCACCAAGTTTTACAGGGAGAGGAAGATCTAAATCACATATACCCTGCGACATATTAATTCCGCCTAATCTATCGCATTCTATCGACATATTTCTTATTTCAGACTGAGAAATGTCTCCAGACAGATCACTTACATTTAATGACATAAAATCTCCAAAAAAGCTGCTTAAATTTTAAAAATACTCATGATTTGCTATAGTCGGATTTTCATACAAACAAAAAATCTATCTGGAGTAATGTTTTTTTCATCAACGATTGGTATATGATTGAATTCAACATCATTTCCAATTAGTTTTAATGGTTGTCTAGAGTATTCTTCAAACCCCAATTTAGAGTAAAAACGAAGCGCGTGATCGTTATTGTCGAGCGTGCGCAGATGAAAACTATCCGGGCAAAATTCAAAAGCCGCCCAGTTGAGAAGGGCTTTGGTAGCAATTGACATTATGCCGGGTTCTTCCATTTTTACGCCACGAACAACATTGTCTAATTCCATGAATTTGTCAGAATTGATTGAGTTAGCAAAACCCATATGTCCAATTGGATGACCATAACGATTTAGTACTATAAAAAGAATTCTATCTGGTATATCTATCACTAGATTTTTTAACCATTTCTGAGTGCTTTCAAATGTTACATCAAATTTATTATGGAAAGTCTTTGCCTCCTTTCGCCATTTTGCAAATATTTCAATAATATTTTTATCATTCAAGTGAAATTTGGATACGCATATGAGATATCCATTACCATTTTCAAGCTTAATACTATTCAATATAAGTTCATCGTAACTTCCTGAGCTCTTTAAATCAGCAAAAACCGATTTAATTTTATTGTTATAAACTTCTTTACTGCATTTAGCGGTCATATATAAAATTCCTCGTTTTTGCTTTCTATATAAAAATATTAATTACTTCTCAAGTCTTTTGATTTCGGATGCACTTCGATTATCATGGCATCCTCCAATACTTCAAATGTTAACAATGGAGTCAAGTCTTCAAGCGGTGGCGAAATTAATGCTCCATTTTCTTTTGAAGCAACAGAAAGTTTTGGAACAAAAGGTTGTTCAGGATGAGTAAAAACCTCGCAAATAACGGGGCCTTTAATTTTTTGTATTTTTGGTAAAACATTCTCCATATCTGTCCAAGTTCTAATTTGAAATGATGGAAAATTAAAAGCATATGCTATTTTTGCAAAATCTGGACATGTCACACCAGATTTTTTATCTGACCCTGAATAGCGACTTTCAAACAGAGCTTTTTGAGTATGCTTAATCATTAGATATCCATCATTATTAAAAATAATAATTTTTATTGGTAATTGATGGTGGGCTATTGTTTGCAATTCTTGCAAGTTGAGCATCATTCCTCCATCGCAATTAAGACATAATACTTCCCTTCCCGACCCTATAGCAGCGCCAATCGCGCCAGGTAATCCGAACCCCATTTCTCCTAACCCTGTAGATGTCATCATCTTTTGCCCAGGTTTAAATTTTAAAATTTGATGTCCAGAAAGTAATGCTGTTCCCATATCCGTCACTACAATTTGGTCTTTAGTAAAGTACTCTTCCAATTTTTGCATAAAGCGATATGAGTTAATAAAACTGGTTCCGAATTCATCCTTCATATCAGCATGTTCCGGGCCTACAAGCGGGAAACGGTTCTTATACTCCTTACATTGTACAATCCAACTTTTATTTTGATCAAACTTAATTGGATTATGTAATATCTGTTCTATAAAAATTCTAGCGTCACTCAATATTGGAATATTAATTTTGGTTCCAAACTTAGAAAGCTCTTTAGGATCAATATCAACCATAGCTATTTTGGCTTCGCGAGCAAATTCATTGATGTCATAGCCTATTTGAGGAATTGCTAATCTTGTACCAATACAAATCAATAAATCGCAGTTCTGCAAAATAAAGTTAGCTGCACGCTGGCCATAAACCCCGGCACGACCAAAACATAAGGCGTGATCAGAATCAATAATGTCACAAGCCTGCCAACTCAATAAGGTCGGCACCTGAAGCGTTTCAATTAATTCGTTAACCTTATGTTCAGCATTTGCAAATTTAATACCATTCCCAAGCCACAAAAGTGGTCTTTTAGCCACCTGTAAAGCTTTTATTACCTCAACAACGCCGGATGCTGAATTGTAGAAATTAGAAGTTTCTTTTTTGTCACTGGAAGGAATATCTTCGAAAGTTATTTCACTCAATAAATCTTGTGAAATTAATGAGCTTTGAATATTCATTGGAATATCAATCCAAACTGGACCAGGCCTTGATGAGCTCGATATTCTATAGGCCTTAGAAATTAAATTTAAAACATCAGACGGATTTGTAAGTCGCTCGCTCAGTTTAGTAATTTTACTCACCATATAAGTGCTGTCATAGCCCTGAACGCCCCATATGCGCAAGGAATTATCTTCTAAGGTATATTTGGAGTTTTCATTACCTGATATAACCATAACTGGCATTGAGTCCATCCATGCACTTAGAACGCCCGTTACACCATTTGAGGAGCCGGCACCTGTAGTTAGGAGTGCAACCGTAACTTTGCCAGTTGTTCTGTAATAAGTTGTAGCAGCCATAACTGCTGCTTGCTCATGATGAACACAAATAATCTCAGTAAATCCTAGTCGATATATAGCATCAAAAAGATGAGCATTGCCAGCACCCACTATGCCGAAGACATGCTTGATATTTTTGGCTTTAAGAAACTCTGCTAAATAATCACTTACTTTTTTATTCATAGCATTTAATAAAATTTATTTTTTTAAAAAACATTTATGCCAATCGATAGTTAATTTGATTGCCTCGTCTATTGACGTATAAACAGCTAAATTATATTTGTTTAGAACCTGGCTCATGACTGGGACTAATTTGGATTCTCTCTTATAAGCTCTTGGGGCTGTATTAAAAACAATATCAGGTGATGGATTAAAATTACCAGAAATTATTTCCGCTAAATTTTGTAATGAAATTTCTTTGGGACTGCCAATATTAATGGTCTCTTCTATTGATCCGTTTAGAAGTAAATTTAAAAACCAAAAAGCAGCATCAGCTCCGTAAAGATAGCTTCTAATAATCTGACCGTCACCATGCAATCTAATTTTGTGGCCATTGAGCGCATCAGAAATAAAAGTTGTTTGTGCCCAAGGATTATCAAGAGACTGATATGGCCCAATAAAAGAAAAAGGTCGCGTCATCACAACAGATAATCTTGATTGAGAGGTGGCTGCATTGCAAATAGATTCAGCAAAACGCTTTGAATTTGCATAAATATAAGCCGGATCGCTTGGTAAGTTAGCAAAATCATTTTGTATATTATTTTGCTCTAAAGTTGATGTGTTAGCAGAAACCAATCCAGAACTTAAATATAGAATCTTTTTTAATTTCCCTAATCTCTCTCCTAGCCTCATTAAATTCATTGTTCCCTCTGAAATTACCGAGGCCGTTTCAAGTGGATTTGACGCATGAAACCTTGTGTCTGGATTAGCAGCAGCATGAATTACCCATTCTGCATCCATAGGAAAATTAACTAATTGACGCGAATCTGTTTTAATTAATTTAATATCTTTGCGATCACAAAGGTGCGGCCAAGTTTTTAGGAATTTATCTGTATTGCGAGCAATTAAATTTAATTCAATATTAAAATTATATTCATCATTTAATGCAGAAATCATCTCTGCTATCCAGGTACCAACAAATCCAGTGCCTCCAATAATAACAATTTTTGAATTTTTTAAGTCCTCAATCATTTGCGCTTGATTATTTAAAATTCTTATACAGTCTGACCGGGTAATTTTTTGGTAACTATTTAACATAAAATGTCCTTATTTTGCACGCTGGCTTAAATCTTTAGCAACCTCTAGGATAATATCTTCTTGCCCGGCTACAATCTTTCTCTTTCCTAATTCAAAAAATATATCGCGAGGATCTAATTTAAACTCATCTGCGATTCGACTAACCGGCTTCATAAATCCTGAAAAGACACCTGCTATTCCGCTTACAACACTAACTGATTTAATGGTAGGCATTTCGGTCATTAAAGATTTTTCAGCCAAATCTGCAGCATCTAAAATCTTATAGAGATCTATTCCAGTCTCGTAATCTAATCTCTGAAGGACAGCTATAAGAACTTCAAGTTGAGTGTTGCCTGCTCCCGCTCCAAAACCTCTTGAAGTTGCATCCAATAAAGACGCACCAGCATCTGCTGCTGCAAGTGAATTGGCAACGGCTAACCCTAAATTATTATGCCCATGAAAACCTACCATAATTGATAGTTCATTAACTAAAAGCTCAACTCTTTCTTTTACATCTTCTGGTAAATAATGTCCTGAAGAATCCATGAAAACAATGCCTTCAGCTCCGAACAATTCCATCTTCCTTGCCTGCTCAAGAAGTGATTTTGGCGAAATCATATGTGACATCATTAAACAACCCCAGACGTGTGCTCCAGCCTTCCTCGAAAAACTTATATGACGCTCACAAATATCAGCTTCGGAACAGTGGGAAGCGACACGCACAACATCAACGCCTAAATCAAGTGCTGGCTTAAGATCTCTTTCAATTGTGGCGAACCCAGGAATTACATGAATACCTAATTTTGAATTCTTCAAATTTTTGCGCGCAATCTTTAATGCGTCGCTATCATTTGTTTTTGATTCACCTAATTGTAGAGATGAGGCTCCTATACCATTTCCATGCCCCACTTCAACAATTGCAACACCGGCAGCATCAGCCGCTTTACAATAAAGCTCTATTTGCTCAGCTGAGATTTGATGACGAACTGCATGATTTCCATCACGAAGGGTTGGGTCGCTAATAATGAGATGTGTTTTAGTCATATTTAATTGTTTACATTAAACTAATTCTTTTGCGTATTCTTCGGCCATAGCAACAGCAGCGCAATTAATAATATCTAAATTACCAGCATACTGAGGAAGGTAATCTCCCAATCCCTTTACCCTAATCATTACAACAATTCGATCATTCTCAATGATGGGCCCTAATATTAATTCATAGCCTGGAACGTATATCTGAATCTTTTTAACAATATCAGCCAAAAAAATATTTAAAGGGGCAAGATCTATTTTTTTCACTTTTGCAAAAATCGTAGTTTGCATATTAACGCAAGGCTCAGCTGGATTAAGATTAAGAATAGCTTTTGTATATTTAGCGCCTGAGAATTGCTTAATACCGTCCTCAGTAGTTTTAATGTACTCATCTAAATTTTGCCTTGTGGCAGGCCCAGCACTTCTTGAGGCGATAGTTGATACAACTTCAATATACTCAATATCCTTTTGTGTTTGGCCAATTGCATAAGCAACTGGAATAGAAGCTTGTCCCCCACAAGTAATCATATTGACATTAAATTCGCTAAGTGAGTCGTTTAAATTAACACTCGGAACACACATTAAACCTAATTTTGCAGGTGTTAGGTCAATGATTCTCTTGTTAAGGGATTTTAAAATCGGTTCATGCTCAATATGACTTGATGCTGAGGTTGCATCAAAAACTAGGTCGCAGCAATCTGGATTTTTAACAATGTAATCGATGCTATCAGAAGAGACATTCACACCAAGCTCCAAAGCCTTTTGCATGCCAGAGGAGTTAAGATTTCTTCCAATAAAAACAGTGCACTCCAAAAAATTTGAACGCATTACTTTAACTAAAAGATCTGTACCAATATTTCCACTTCCTAGAATTGCGATTTTGAGTTTTGATTTAGAAGTATTCAAATGAATATGGTTAGATTAATTAAAAATTAACGCCTAAAAATGCTTCAATTTTAGTTGCTGTAAAATCAAGCATCTCCTTAGTGAGACCTGGATAAACACCCACCCAGAAACTATCATTCATCACTATATCGGTATTTATTAAATCGCCGCTGACACGATAACTTCGTCCTTGCATATAAGGCTGACGAGTTAAGTTACCTGCAAATAATAAACGTGTACCAATTTTTTCTTGATCAAGATAAGAAAGTAAATCCACGCGACGAATGTTAGCTTCAGGCTTAATCGTCATTAAAAATCCGAACCATGATGGGTCGCTGTTGGGTGTGGCTTCAGGCAGAATTAAAAAATCTTGGCATGACTGAAGACGTTCATATAAGTATTTGAAGTTATCTTTTCTGCCCTGAATAAAGCCTTCTAATTTATCCATTTGCGCCAAACCACAAGCCGCTTGCATGTCGGTAATTTTTAAGTTATAACCTGCGTGGGCATAGGTATATTTATGATCATAACCTTCCGGTAAGTCGCCTAACTTCCAACAAAAACGTTTGCCGCATGTATTGTCCTTACCCGGTTGGCAATAACAATCTCGCCCCCAGTCGCGGAAAGATTCAATAATCATTTTCAGTTCAGCATTGTTGGTAAAAACAGCACCGCCCTCACCCATCGTTATATGGTGTGCAGGATAAAAACTTAACGTGCCAATATCACCAAATGTGCCTGTCAGTTGTCCGTTATAAAGAGAACCTAATGAATCACAATTGTCCTCAATAAGCCATAGACTGTGCTTTTTACAAATCTCTAAGATCACTTTTAAGTTAAATGGATTACCTAAAGAATGGGCCAACATAATCGCTTTGGTTTTTGGGCTAATCGCTGCTTCAATTTTTGTGACATCAATGTTATGTGTCGCAATATCAACATCTACAAATACAGGAATTGCGCCAAATTGTAAAATGGGATTAACGGTTGTAGGAAAGCCTGCGGCCACACCGATTACTTCATCACCTGGCTTAATCGCACGCTCTTTAAGTTTAGGTGAAGTGAGTGCTGAAAACGCAAGAAGGTTTGCAGAAGAACCTGAGTTGGTGGTAATTAGGAATTTAACGCCTAAGAAATCACGCAGTTTTTTTTCAAAAGCATCGTTAAAACGACCAGTCGTTAACCATCCATCCAAAGATGCTTCCACCATACTTTTTAATTCGGCGGCATCTAGCACCTTGCCAGAGGGTGGGATGGCGGTATCACCTGGTTTAAAAGATTGGGGTGTATATTTTAATTGTGCATACTCTTCAACAAGAACTGCGATCTTTTGTCTAATTTCTTGTTGTTGATCCAATTCTTAATTCCTTGAGTTATCTATTGCATACATTTTAATATCATTCAAGCTATGTAAGTACATATTTTCACCATTAGTAAGTGCCTTATGCCATTCACAAATTTTATCTAATGCTATATTAATATTCCATTTTGGCTGCCAACCAAGCTTTTGATGTGCCTTTGTACAATCTAATTTTAAAAAATGTGCTTCGTGCAAAGATGATGCATTAGAAGCAATTTCATAAGCCGCACCCTCACCCCAAGTTTTTACTAAATGTCCTGCAATCCACTCTACATTTTTTGCATCTTTTTCATCCGGGCCAAAATTAAAACTTTCAGAAAAATTTGGCCCTTCTTCGTAAAGTTTTTGACAGAGCATCATGTATCCATACAAGGGCTCTAGCACATGCTGCCATGGACGAATTGCTTGCGGATTTCGAATAGAAACTTTCTGTTTTGCTTCTATAGCGCGCATAAAGTCAGGAATAAGGCGGTCTTCTGCCCAGTCGCCACCACCAATGACATTACCTGCGCGAGCTGTGGCAAAAGCCACGCCATGCTCTTGATATTGATTAACGTTAAAAAAAGAATTTCGATAAGCTGATGACACTAATTCAGCACATCCTTTAGAATTGCTATAAGGATCAAATCCCCCCATAGGCTCATCTTCAAGATAACCTCGATCAATTTCACGATTTTCATAACATTTATCGCTTGTAACATTAAGTATTGCTTTAATATTTTTATTTTCACGGGCTGCTTCCAATACATGAACGGTTCCCATGACATTCGTTGCATAAGTTTCAACTGGATTGGTATATGAATAACGCACCAAAGGTTGTGCCGCCATATGAATGACGATGTCTGGATTCCCTTCCTTTATGGCTTTTTTTAAATTATCTAAATCACGAATATCGCCAATAATAGAGTGCATGCTTTTTTCAACATGAGCGATTACAAAAAGATTAGGGCTTGAAGTTGGCTTTAGCGCATAACCAGTAACTTTAGCTCCCAAAGATTGAAGCCATAGCGACAACCAGCTACCTTTAAAGCCCGTATGGCCTGTCAGAAAAACACGCTTATCGGCCCAGAAAGACGAACTCATTTCCAGGTTTTCCAGGGGGCCTTGCCTGACTCCCAGAGTTCTTCGAGTAAATTCTTTTCTCGTAAGGTGTCCATAGGCTGCCAGAAGTCTTTATGCTCATAGGCCATTAATTCTCCCTTAAGGGCAATATCTTTCAAGGGCCTTTGTTCCCAGACTGTGTCATCTGAATCAATATAATCAATACACTTAGGGCTCAACACAAAAAATCCACCGTTAATCCAACCGCCATCGCCTTTAGGTTTCTCAACGAAGCCCGTCACCAAATCGTTATCACGATTTAAGGCGCCATATCGACCAGGAGGTTGCACGGCTGTAATAGTTGCCAATTTCCCATGAGAATTGTGAAATTCAATAAGTTTTGTAATATCTACATTCGATAACCCATCGCCATAAGTAAAACAAAAAGCTTTTTCATCTTTTAGATAAGAAGCAACGCGCTTAAGTCGTCCGGCTGTTTGCGTATCTTCTCCTGTGTCAACTAAAGTAACAGTCCATGGCTCTGCGTTCTGCTGATGAACTTTCATTTTATTATTACTCATGTCAAAGGTGACATCGGACATGTGAAGAAAGTAGTTTGCGAAATATTCTTTAATTACGTAGCCTTTAAAACCACAGCAGATGATGAAATCATTAATTCCATGTGATGAATAAATCTTCATTAAATGCCAAAGGATAGGTTTGCCACCTATTTCTATCATGGGCTTAGGTTTAAGGTGAGTTTCCTCAGAAATTCGAGTGCCGAGACCGCCTGCTAAAATGACTGCTTTCATTTGCTTAATACCTTTAGAAAAATGTTAAGTTGGTATAAAAAGATGGAAACTGTGTATATTTAACTGAAAAAAAAATTATAAATGACTTAAAAAGGTTAATACAAAACAATAACAAAGGGTAAAAAATAAACATAAAATTACATAATTCCCGCATTCGGCCTTTCCTTAAAAAAGACAAAAAATCTTCTTCCGATAAAATTCCATAACAATGTTAAAGGTATCGGAATAATTTTTGAGATTAATAAATCAAGATGTAAAAAGTACGTTAGTAAGAAAAAAATTAAGTTACTTATAAATAAGCCTCCAAATGAAATAAGGAATATTCTAAATATTTCATATTTTCTAGAAAATTTACCTCTAAGAAAAACAAGTTTATAAGACAGAAAGTAATTAACTATTGTTGCAATAGTTACACTTAATATCGATGCAATATAGATATTAAAGTACAAGTTAATCAATGTAAAAAAAATTACAAAATCTACCAATGCACAAGCGGCCCCTACAAGCAAATAAAGAAGAAACTGATACATTATTTACAGGGCATTAGAATGTAGACCAATTATTTGCATGAAATAGGAATTAAGATTAATAAGCTTTGATATTGTGGTCGGAAAAAATTGGGGGGCGTTGAATATTTGGAATATACATGAAATCCCAATGGAATTTTAAAATTAGCAAGATCACTATCTAGTAATGATTTAAAAATCAAAATATCTCCAGCCTGCGTAATTTTAGATTTGAAATCAAGATCTGGTCTTAAGTTATTAAAAACATCCGATTGAGCGGTGGGAGCTATTTGATATTGTCTAAATGGACTAATTACCTGTAAAAAATTGTCTTCTGAGTCATTATAATGATATTGAATACCGCAATTAAGTGTGAATATTTTTTTTAAATCTTCATCAATTTTTTCATAATAATTAATTGTTTTAGTGGGCCATTTCTGACCTTTAAAGTATTTAATTGAATTGACTGAAAACGCATTTTTTCTTAAATCACTACTTGGATAAAAGTAATTACCAGTATTTAAGGTAAGGAACGTTGCACTGAGGGTATAAGCAAATAAAAGGAAAATTACATTCAAATGTTTGTATCGATCTAAGAAGATAAATAAAGTTATTACTCCTACAGATGAAATTGTTGCTAGTCTGAATATTTCGGGTATGTGCAGAGAATTTGAAATACCTAAGAGAGAGGATATAAGGATAAGGTTTAGACAGGGAGTGTTAAAAAACTTTTCTTTTTTTGCTAATTTATTTATCAGAATAAAAAAATTAACACTTAATAGCAATAAGAAAAAATTCCAGCGAAAATTTAAATGTACAAAGCTACCAATAAGATTATTAATGAAATTTTTTAAGCCCGCTAACCCTGCGGCACCAGGAAAAAGTATAGTGCTAAATATTCTAGGCACATCCCAAGAGAGCTTGTGCCAATATCCCACCAAATTATAAGTCTGCAAGTAAATCAAAAATGTTATGATTGGGAGTATTAAACCAATGACCAGGTAAATTTTTGGCTTTAAAAAATTTAATAGTCCTTTTTTTTCATCAAAATAGTCAAGTAAGGATGATAAAAAAAGACTTAAAACTATTGCAGGAGCAATTGTTTCTCTCGATAAAATTGCAAGCCCAAAAAAAAGTCCTGAGAGAAAATAGTTTTTAAGATTTGTTTTTTCATTGGAAATAAAAAAAATACCCGCCATAAAAAATGGAAAAGATATGTAATTTGACCAAGGATAAATTGCAATTGGATGAACAAGAAAGCATATAAAAGCTGAAAATAAAGCAATCTTAAGACTCTTGCTAACAGCAAGTGAGATTAAATATATTAACCAAACGCCTATTGAATAAGCTATCCCGGTAATAAAAATAATTGAAAATAGATTTTTTCCAAAGAGCCAATATGAAAAAGCATGTATTGCTGTAGTCAGAAAACCGTATTGAATATAAATATCTTTGTAAGGCATCTTGCCTTCAAATAAGTCTTTCGCGTTACTTAACATCAAACCCCAATGAATCGGGTCATAGCTGTATTGACCTTGCCATAGAGTTCCAAGAGTAATTAATGTAATTAAACTAAAGAAAAAGGAAGCTGAAAATAAACTGTAATGAGATTTTTTAATCATTGACTGCATAAACCATCAAATTTTTTCCAATAAATAGAGAAAGAAAAGTATCGCAAATACGACTAAGAGGAAAAATTATACGATCGTAAAATATGATTGATTTGGTATTTAGTAGCCCAGAATTATGGCTTAACAATTTATATACTAACGATGCAAAAAAGCCGATGCTATCTACATATTTTACAGATTCAACCTTAAACCCTGCAATTTTTATTTTTTCTAAAAGTTCACTTTTGCTGTACCTTCTAACATGCCCAACTCTTATATCCATTGAAGAGAAAAGACACATAAATGCAGGGACATAAATAAGCAATAGTCCGCGTGGTTTTAAAAGTCTCTTCAATTCCTTTAATGCTGCAACATCATCATCGATATGCTCTAAAACATTAAATGAATATATAAAATCAAATGATTTTCCTTTAAACGTCGAGCTATTTGAGGTTGCGATCAGTCCGAGATTTTTTAATCCCTTTAATAACCCCAAATCAATTTCATAAGCTTTTAATTTAAATCCAGAATCATGAATTTTTTTTGAGAATGTGCCGGTACCGGCACCAAAATCTAGAATTTGATCCGTTTTTTTAATTTTTTCGAAAACTAAACTTGTTAAGAATTTATTATAATTGACAGCTTCTGCCATAACTTCTAGATTTATAGTACCGCTATATTTACTCATATCATCTATTTTTCAAGACTTTGTCAAGCATCCTAAATTGAAAATTAATTTTATTTTGGTGGGCTACTGCATCAAGCATTACCCCTAAGCCGATTGCTATAAAAGATAAAATCATTAATGCGGCAGAAAGAATTGCAAGTGGAACATGATAAATAAATTTTGAAATCATATATTCATTAATTACAGGCAGACCAAAAAGTAATCCAGATAAAAAGAAAAATCCACTCAATATTGCAAAGAAAAAGAAAGGTTTATAAATTCTAAGCATTTGAAAAATAGTGAAAACAACCTTAGCTCCATCTCCAAAAGTACTTAATTTTGAGAAACTGCCAAGGGGTCTTTCTTTATATACTATTGGAATCTCCTGTATCCTAAATCCTTTGTCTAGTGCGAATAGTGTAAGATCAGTCTCAATCTCAAACCCCTCAACAATTACCGGATAATTCTGGACGAAATCTCTTGATAAAGCCCTAAAACCACTCATAACATCATGAAGGTTCGACCTGAAAAGCAAATTAATTATAAACAACACAAGTTTGTTTCCAACATTATGAAACATTCTTTTATTTTGTTTCTTGTATTGTCCAAGTGAGTGTCTATCGCCAACAACCATATCTGCTTCCCCTTTAATTAGCGGCTCAATCAGCTCAAATGCGTGAAAAGCAGGATATGTGCAATCAGCATCCGCTATCAGATAAATATCTGCATCAATTTCACAAAAAGCCTTTTTCAGGGCGTTACCCTTACCCTGTTTTGTTTCATTCAACACTCCTCCATGAATTTTATTTTTGGTAAGTGTTTTATTGGCTATAAATTCTGTTTGATCTGAAGAATTATTATTTACCACATAAATTGAAGCACGAGGAAGTGTAGTATAAAAATCTAGGATTGATTTTTTAATAGTTATTTCTTCATTGAATGCTGGCAATATAACAGCAATATTTAAAGGTTTTGTTTTTATATTTTTCATAGATTACTTTCTGTTAAGAGCAATTTCATCACAATTAATTTTAACTAATCGCTCTTGTTCTTTTAAATATTCACGGTTAACTTTATTATAAATTAACTTTGAATTTATAGATTTACTATTCGAAGAAAGCGTACCTAAAAATACCCTCATAACATGTTCAACACCATCTTCTGTGACCGATCTTAAATCACTCGCAAAATAAGAGCCCCGATTATAGGCCCCAGTAATAATTTCATATGATGGGAAATAAATTATATGCTTATAATTAGCCTGTATCTCTTCGCAAACAGAGCGCAGAACAGCTTTTGAATATGCTGTAGCTGTTAAAACATGATTATCAGTTGCTGTTGCAGTGAGGGGCACTGGGGATACTGTTAAAATAACTTTAGCTTTAGGGTTAATTTTTTTTAAAGATTCAATAAATAAAATTAAATCATTCTTGTTTTCAGTAAAAGATAAATTAGAGAAAAAATATTTTTTTGTACTAAATTGCCCTCCTGCCGCTCCTGGGCATAGCGGAAATACAGAGCCATCACTCCTTGATAACCAGCATTCTGTAAGTCCCATCGTAAAAATAAATATATCTAAATCAAGAAACATTTTTTTTACAGCCCTAAGGTGTTGCAGTCTATCTAAACTTAACTCCAGTTGAGATCGAAATCCATCAGGCTGAATTCGAGGTCTAAATGGATCTACCCAAGAACCATCAGATGACTTCCATGCATTATCATGGGGGTTAAATTTTCCAAATGCTCTTTGAAACAATTGTAGTAATTGTCTTATAGTGTAGACATTTCCATAGCGAGCTGAAAAATCATTAAATCCATACTCCAAACTTAGCTCTTCATCAATTAAAGAGTGAGCTCTCTCTGCTATGTAAAAATTAAATCCATTTTTTTTTAAATGCCTTGCGATGTGCTGTGCAAAGCAAGACCCTGCCGTTGCTATTTTTTGATCTCTGGTAATTTTAAATTTAGGGGAGACAAAAGGATTAATTTCATTTTTATCAGGATTTACAACGCCTTTATCCCAAAAGGCGTAATCTTTCTGTTTTTTATAAGGAGTATTTTTCATTTAACTACTAACTGATCGATCAGGGCTCGTCCATAAATAGAATTTGCATGATTTGTATCCAGATCCCACGCTTTTTCGATTAAAAAGCCATTTGAATCAATCATGGATGAGGGGTGGGAAATAAAATTGATACCTAAATTCTTACATTCGTTTTTTACTAATTCTGAATGAACTTTCCAAAGTTTTTTCCTTAAATACGCTGGCGAAGGTCCGTACTTTCTAAAGCTATCCTTAAAAGGACCCGCATATTTGAGTAAATGTGCTTTAGAAGGAATGGGCGGCGGCGATTCAAATTGAATAATTTCACCGGAATAAGACTCCCTGAGCGCTCGAAGACAGCTAATAGTTTCTGGATACCCACCCTGTCTCATCATTGTTTTTTTTATAACATTTAGGGGGATTAATTTAGCGCCTTTGATAAGTTTATTTTCAGCTTCATGGCTCATAAGAAAATCAAAAGGTTCGGGATGATTTACAAGGCCCATAATATTATGGGCATTGCCACCAAAAAGAGAAAAGCAGCGCCTAACATTCCGTAAAGAGGCCTTTAGCTCATTCTGAACTTTAAAAGACCAGGCGAAAACTTTATTTTTACCATAAAAAAAATGCTTAATTTGTAATTCAAATGGCAAGGAATCTTTAAAATTATCATCGAGTAAGCAGATTGTTTTAATTGAATATTTTTAGCATTAAGAAAATCTTTATTTTCAGAAATAGCATATTCAATAGATTTAATGTGGCTGTGACCGATGCCAAAATATTGATCGTTATGATTTTTCTTGTTTTTATAATCAGTAACTATATCTAAAACACTCATAAAAAATTTGACTATTCCTTAAAAAAAATACTATCATCGAATTTAGTAATTTGGGAAAATTTTTCAGCATTTTTGTAAACAAAATTTCCTATATAAATTGAATGAGGCTTAAATTTAAAATCAAAATTGTCAAAATAATTTACTGTATATTTACCTGGACAATTGTAATAAAAAAAACCAAATGAAACAAAACTATCTACATAAACATTTTCAACTGGTAAATTATTTTTACATACTAATAATCCGGCAAAATCTGGCGGTGTATTGTTTTTTCTTGCGATATACCCCAAAGGAGAAATAAAAATAGCAAAGATAATCAAAATTGAAATCAGGCCAAAATGAAATTTCAAAATATTAAAGAAATTTAGTAGCAATATAAAAATCAAACCAATAAATAAAAATTTTGAGCTAAAAAAAGAGTTTATATTCGGATTGTCTATATAAGATAATTGGTAATAATGGGTTAGAAAAATGCTAGCAATTAAGATTAGCAAAGAGCTTATGATTACGTATAACTTATACTCGTTTTTGCCAAAATCTATTTTGGCAAAAAAAGAAAGATATGCTATTAACAGTGGTGAAAAAATAAAAGCGTAATAACGCTCATGAAGATGATTAAGTATTTCGTCTGATTTAAATGCAATATAGTAAGATGAAATAAAGGCAAGTGAAATCATTAATATATAAATCAACAAAATGAATTTTTCTCTCGAAAAAAAATTTATTAATTTAATTTTCTTAAAAAATACTAATAAGAAAATAGGTGTTAAAAAAGTAATAATATATATAAGGTGACCTGAAAAATTTACTATAAATCTCATGAAAATGTCTGAACTTATATATGGATTAGACTTATATATGCTCTCATATACACCTCCAAAAATAAAAATATTACTGTTTAAATAGGTGTCAATAATAAATTTCTCAGCGAAAACTAGCAGCACGAAAGTAACCGGGGTCATAAATCTTCTTGAGAGTTTAGATTCGGCAAGAAGCATTGATAGAGCAATAATAGGTATTAAAAAAATTCCATGGTTCTTCGTGTAGATAATTAAAATTTCTAATATTGATAAAATTAAAATTGAAATTAAATTAGGTTTAAAATTTACTTTATCAAGCAAATATAAAATCCAATAAAAAAAAGTGCCAAATATTATCTCGGGCATTACATTTGTTATATATTGAGAAAATGGCGAAAAAAGATAAAAAATAACTATAAAAAATACACTCGTATAGTCTAAATATTTCTTAGCTAACCTATAAATTGGAATTAGTCCAAGCAAATAAAAGGTGAGATTTAAAAATCTAGCATTTTCTACTATATTATTTGAGATATTTATATGTTTATTCAAAAAGAAGAACAGTGGTGACGGGTAAACTGAGTCTTTATATTCGCCCAAGATGCCATACATATATTGCATCTCATCAATTACATTCATGTTTGTTTTGTTGAATATATAAATATGGCAAAAACTCGCTAGACAGGCCAAACCTAATATTAATTTTGTTTGGTAGGTTTTTAATAGGGAAATATTATTGTTTAGAGGCATCATATCTTGGATGTTTTCAGAACATCCTTCAAGCGATTATTTATAATTAACGATACTTTCTTTGCGCTATGGTTTTCTTTGATAGTTAAGTAACCTAATTTAGATATTTTATTACTATAAAGTTTATTACTTACTAATTTTTTCATATATCTTCCTGCATCAGCTATGGATGGCTCAGCCCAAAATTGATTTTCCCAGAACGGGTATGCATTTTTTTTCAATTTAATAAGTTTATAAGGGACGATACAGCTATTTTTATTGTTCATAAAATCCAAATTACCTGAATAGCCAGTAGCAATAACTGGCTTTGAAAAGAACATAGATTCAGCAAGCCCCAAACCAAAACCTTCGGCACGATGCAGGCTCACATATGCATCACATGAATTTATTAATCCATACATTTCTTGTCTATCAAGAGTTTTATTAACAACAAAAATTCGATTATCGTGTGAAATTTTGCTAATTAATTTATTGTACAAAATAGGATATTTTTCTCCGTTAATCATTTTAATAACGAGACCTACATTATCTTTTTTATTCCTAAAGGCATACTGAAATGCTTTTAGAACAGCTTCTGGATTTTTTCTTTCTAAAAAAGAGTGAAAATCATAGCTAAAATGAAATAAATAACTTTTTCCAGGCAAGCCAAAATAATTTCGATCAAATGATTTTACGAATTTTGGCTCAACGACAACCGGAACATAATAGACTGGGATTGGTGATACCTTTCTTAAGCATTCGTAGATAAATTTTGTTGGGGCCCAAACTTCATTAAGCTTATCAAAAGCGCTCATCCAAGCTTTCGGAAATTCAGCAAGCTCCCAAAACCAGTAGCCAATTTTATATTTACGATCATTTAAATCGTTCGATAAATTATTTACTGTAGCTACTGTCTGATCAGCATTCACACAATAAATTTGTATGGCTGAATTAGATTTTAATTTAATATATTTATTCAAACTTTGATCAGTTTCGGATTGACTTCCATTCGTGCTGATATCCAAAACATTAATTTTATAATCTAGCAATTTAAATACTTCTACAACACCCCTCAAATTTTGCGCTACCCCGAAATCACCTTTGGCGTACCCTACGATATCTATTGAATTTAAATCTAATTTTGACTTATAGTATTCATATAAATAAATTGGGGGGGGTCCCGATACATAAATAGATTTTAGGAAATCATAAAAAGTGTGGCCGATAGATTTATTTACTATTTTTGTAATCTTTTTGTTCATAATTAAAGAATTATGGACCAATCCTTTTAAGAGACCCATGAGAATAAATATAAAACTTTTTCCTTTAAAGCTTTGGCTTTGGCTTTGGCCATATAAATAACTAAAATCTCGAGAAAATTTATATCGATCAATTTTTGAAAAAAGATTATATCTGCCGTGTAAATTTTTATTTTTAGAATAAAAAGCAAACATTTCTCTCGTAAGATTTGATTTACCTCGAAATAAATTTTCATTTTTTCTAAAAAAATTAGCATTTAACTCTCTGAAAGGGTTTGAATATTTTTTATTTTGTAAATTATTATAATAAAACCTCATCGGTGAACTTATTCTGGTTCCATCATTAAAAAAGTCGAACTCATAGGGTAGCTTTCGCGTACTAATATAATCATTTCTCATAAGACTTTTAATGTAATGGTCAAATATTGGCTTTAGCACTCCAATATTATTAATTTTTAAGCGATTTTGATGCTTTGAAAAAATTGTAGGATTCAAAGGATCTATCCCACTAAAATGAACAAAAACCATGGGCATATCATTAACAAAATATTTTTTATTCTTAGAGCTTACTTTTCGTTGAGACAGGTTCCAATATGCCAAGTTATAACCTGGATGCCTAAGGATATAAACTGAATGAAATAAACTTGGCATCAAATCAGCCCATTTTTGATCAGTAAATAAACCATTTTCTAAATCTACAAATGCGTTTTTTTTAAGACGTGTTGACCACCATCTAATTAACCTATTTCCCTCCAAATTATTATTAATTGCTATGAAGCCTAGGTTGTATGATCCCACTTGGAGCATTGTCTGCTCATTTGGATGGTAATTATCGTTAATTGGGTTTAGAAGATGCGGCGTGAGAATTGCAGTTACATTTTCCTTAAGTTTTTTTTCAACTTCAATTAACCGCGAAATTAAATAAGTATCTGGATCTAAATAAATAGCTGAGTTATGTTGTTTTTTTTCAAAAATCCATTTAAATACATAAGGTTTTATTGCAGTGCTAAATTCAAGAATATTATACCTAAAAGCGAATTCATTAAAATCTGGGAGATTTAATTCCTCAAGGGAAACAAATTCATAGTGAGCATTATCTGTTTTTAAAAACTCATAATTGCGATCACTAATTACGATATAAATAATTGAATTAGGATAATGCTCACGTATTGAGTCTGAGAGTGTTCGGGCATAGCTAATGTAGTTTTTAGCTACTATAGTAAAAAAGATTAGCTCAATTTGTTTCATTACTTAATCTGTTTCAAGCTAGCAGATGTGACAGCGTATGAAAGAACATTTCTGCTATCCTTAACTGGGGGGGTAAGTTTATTTGGATTATAGTGTGGGAGGTTTATTTTCAATATAAAATTTTTAAATACCCTAGCAAAAAACATACTAAGATTACTTAATGAAACTTCTAATTCATTCTCGTAGACATTTATTTTGTAAAATATGCGGCTCAGTCTTAGTTGCTTATTTACATGTTTAGGCTTAAAAGAACCCGGTAGTAGCTTGAATACTATATTATTTGCATTGTGCGAAAATAATCTAATTCTCAGACGATCGGTTAGCCAGACGAAACGCTGATTTTCGTAGCTCTCGATATGCAAATTTAGATATTGGGCTATTTCGTCAATCATTACCTCTTTATCTATAAAATTTAAAGCTACTTTAATAGGCGGTGAACCATCTAGAGCATAATAATTAGCCACTCGAATTAGATTTTTATCTTCCACGCTTTTAGGAATGGTGACTTGAGTTGATTTAAATATTAAAACTTTTCTCTTTAATATATCTTTTGTAATTGAAATTTCATTTTCGGGTAAATCAATCGTAAATTCTTTAGAAAAAATAATGTCGGCATTAAATGCTAACAATTCTTGAAGAATTTTACTTGGCTGATAATTTGGTGCCTCAATGATGACCAAATTAGCGCGCCTTGTTATTATTTTTATTTTTTCATAGTGCGCAACAAAATCTTTGTACGACTCACATGCTGAAAGATCAATACCAAAAAAACAAACAAAATCGTATTTCTCATTTTTTACCCCATCTAATGAATCTAAGATTCTACCGCCATTTTTTTTAATTACATTAAACTTATGAATTGCCTGCTCTGTGATATGCGGTTCAATATTTATTGATTTTATTGAATAACCTTTACTGAATAGGAAATGTGAAAAAGGATTTGGGTTGCCTCCAATCTCAATAAATGAAGCGCCATCTTCAATATAATTTGATAGTATTTTTTCTGTTATTTGAAACCGTTCCTCAAATGAAGAATGTTGCAAATAATTCCATTTATCTGCAAAAACTCTAGATTCAATTTTTAATTTGGCAATTTTTTTAACGAAAACTTGATTATTAATTGGCAAGGTGGTTTTTTTAATTTCATTGCTTAATAAAAATATACCTGTACCCTCTCCCTCTTTTAAATCAATCCAATTCACAAACTCTTCATTTGCTGCCTTTCGCACAGAGGAAAGGTTAGTATCGTGAAACATAATTAAACCAGAATCAGAAAGTATTTTTTTGGCATTAAAAAAATCTTTTTTTACCTGAGTGTAGGAATGATCTCCATCAATAAAAATTAAATCAAATTTAAATTCTTCTTCGTAACTAAACTCAAAAAAATAATCTGATAATTCATTAATTATGAAACATCTATTTTGGTATTGCTTTATAGATTTATAGAAATCGTATTTTTTAGTCTCAAAATCCATAGGGGAACCATTGCCAGTTTCTGCTATAAATGCATCTACTAACGTAACCATTGCATCTGAATTTTTCAAGATAACATATGGAACAAAACCAGCTCCTGAGCCTATCACAAGCGCATTTTTTGGTTCAATAATGCGTATCAAAGAAATATAAATTTCAGCGGCACCCAAATTTTTATCATCAACCCCGTGTGACGAAGACCATCTAATAGACTTATATTTTCTATTCTTGTGTTCTTCAATTTTTCTTAGAATTATATTCATATAAAAAATTACATAATATTTTTAGATGGTATATTTAGGTGAAGATCTTGCATGCTAACGCTCTTTTTTAAAAAACATGGCCGGATTGGTTGCGTCTAATATCAGCGTCAACCATAATTTCACAAAGGTTTTCTATAGATGTTTTTGGCTCCCAACCAAGCCTTTCTTTTGCCTTTGAAGGGTCGCCAATCAATAATTCCACTTCAGCAGGTCGGTAGAGTTTTGGATTGATTTTTAAAATAGTTTTATTGGTCTTTGCGTCCAACCCAATTTCTTTGTCATGCTTCCCTTCAAATACTAAATCAATACCTGCAGACTTAAATGCTAAGGTCACAAAATGACGCACTGTCTCTGCGCGATTTGTGGCAAGAATGAAAGTATCAGCCTCTTTTGCTTGAAGCATAAGCCACATTCCTTCTACATACTCTTTAGCATAACCCCAGTCTCGTTTTGCATCTAAATTACCTAAATCTAATACGTCTAATTTACCTAATTTAATTTTTGCTACTGCATCTGTTATTTTACGAGTTACAAATTCTAAACCCCTTAAAGGTGACTCATGATTAAAGAGAATTCCGCTCGAAGCAAAAATATTATAACTTTCGCGATAATTGACGGTCATCCAGTGCGCATAGAGCTTAGCAATTCCATAAGGACTTCTCGGATAAAAAGGGGTAGATTCAATTTGAGGAATCGCTTGAACCTTACCAAACATTTCCGAAGTGCTTGCTTGATAGAATTTTATTTTAGGGTTGACGTGGCGAATAGCTTCGAGCAAATTAACGGGGCCCAATCCAGTAATTTCAGCTGTTGTAATCGGTTGCTCAAAAGAAACTCCCACAAAGCTTTGTGCTGCTAGATTATAAACTTCATCTGGTTGGTATTTTTCTATTAAACGATGGGTTGTGCCTGAATCAGTTAGATCATATTCAACGAGCTCTAGATTAGGATTATTTTTAATTTGAAGGTCCTCTATCCTCCAGAAATTAACAGAGCTTGACCTACGATAAGTACCTATCACTCTATAATTTTTATTTAATAAAAAATCAGCTAAATAGGCGCCATCTTGACCAGTGATTCCTGTTACAACTGCTATCTTCTCTTTCAATTTAAAATTCCTTGATATCTCATATGGTTATTATCGCTTATATTTGTCATGAATTCTCTCGATATCATCTTCGCCAACATAATCACCTGATTGTACTTCGATAATTTCAAGCATCGAATCTTTTTGGTTTATAAGTTGATGGGTATTCCCTTTTGGAATATAGGTAGATTCATTTTCATTTAAAACAATCTTTTTATCATTATTAATAATTGCCGCTTCTCCTTTTACAACAACCCAGTGTTCAGCGCGATGCTGATGTTTTTGAAGCGACAATTCATGATAAGGCTTTACAAAAATACGTTTAACTTTAAAGCGCTCGCCTTCACAAAGAACGGTATAGCTCCCCCAAGGTCGATGGACTTCCTTATGCCACTTATAAAGATCATTTTTATCTGTTTTAAGCTTTTGATATAAAAATTTTACTTCTTGCGAGTAACCTTTATCCATAACAAGCACAGCATCGTCTGTTTCGGCAACAATAAGATTATCGACACCTATCAAGCCAATCATTCGATTATGTCCATATACACTTGAATTTTTTGTATGATGTAAAAGCGCCTTACCTTGAACGCGATTGCCCATGTCGTCTTGATCTATAAGATCAGTCAAAGCAGTCCATGAACCTACATCGCTCCAGCCAATATCGCATGGAACGACAGCTACTTTTGAAGATTTTTCAAAAAGTGCGTAGTCGATGGAATCTGGAATAATTTTCTCAAAAGACTTGGTATCTAAAAATAATCTAGGATATTCGCTTTCGTTTTCACGACGCGAATTTTGAATGGCATACACTATTTCATTTAACATAGGCTCAGCATATTTTTTAATTTCTTGTAAAAAAGTTTTAGCTTTAAAACAAAACATACCTGCATTCCAATAAAAGTTTCCTCGATTTAGATAGTCTTGAGCATTTTCTAAATTAGGTTTTTCAATAAATGTCTTAACATCTGATCCCTCAACCTCAATATATCCATAGCTTGTATCAGCTCGATAAGGCTTAATTCCAAAAGTCACTAATTTCTCTTTTGTTGCCAACACAATAGCTTCTTTAACAGCGCTCTCAAAAGCTGCTTTATTCTGAACTATATGATCTGCTGGAAGTATTAACATATAAGCATCTTCACCGTGCTTATTTATAACTTCAAGGACTGCAGAGATAATAGCAGGCGCAGTATTTTTCCCTACAGATTCCAAAATAAAGCTTTTTGGAATGGGCTTATGTTCAACCGCTTCAAAATCATCTATTGTTAAAAAAAGAAGTTCTCGATTAGTAACTGTTAAAATTTCAGCAACCGAAGGAAGGTCAGCACCTCTTAATAATGCTTTTTGCAAAAGGCTTTGGTTGTCGGATAGCTTAATAAAAGGTTTGGGATAGTTTTCTCTTGATAAGGGCCAAAGCCTTGATCCAGAACCACCTGACAAAATAGTTATAATAAGTTTCATAAAAGACTTAATTGGTGTCCGAAAACGTCATTTAGCTTACGCAGACTATGGTTGATATTTTTCATATATATTACTCATTTTAGCTTAACTTCATAGAGGTTTGGTGAGCCCCTTCTATTTTCAAAAGAAGTTATAATTTCTCTATATATGAATAACTTATCTGAAAATATTCAAGAAGGAATAATTGAAATAAAGAATGCCCTTTTAAACCATGAGCAATGGTTTTATATGGCAACCCAAGATATCAAACTCCGTTATCGTCGTTCTATGCTTGGTCCTTGGTGGGTTACGATATCAACCAGTATCATGGTGTTAATGTTAGGTTTCTTATGGTCACATATATTCAATCAAATCATCGATACATATTTACCATATTTTGCTATTGGATTTGTGGTGTGGAATTGGATAAGTTCGCAAATCTTAGATGGTGCGGCAGGATATTTTCAGTTTCATGGGATAATTAAACAAATCAAACTTCCTTATCCTATTTTTACATTGCGATGTAATGTGAGACAAGGCATTGTTCTTCTTCATAATAGCCTCATTATAGCAATCGTCTTATTAGTTATTGGCAAGGGATTTTCGGCAGTCAATTTTTTGGCAATTCCTAACCTTATTCTCATTCAACTTAATATAAGTTTGCTATCAATTGTGGTTACGATCTTTTGTAGTCGGTATCAAGACATGACACAAGTCGTCAATATAGGCTCTCAAATCGTATTCTTTTTTACGCCTATTCTATGGCAAGTCGAATCCATTAAAAATAAAGCTTATCTGGCTGAATGGAATCCTATCTTTCATTGGATTGAACTTATAAGGTCTCCTCTCCTAGGATCAGTTCCAACACTCAGCGACTACTTGTGGTCAGGATTATCTTTAATTGCTCTTATTATATTGGCGGCTTATTATTTGGGGCGCTACCGTTCACGTATCGTACTTTGGTTGTAAAAATGGCTTCTATTCAACTTCAACAAGTAACAGTTCAAATTCCTGTGTTTTCCAGTCACAGTCAATCTGTGAAAAATTCATTCTTAAAAAATTTTACAAAAGATAAAACGAATTTAACCTCTGTTACAGCACTTAATAACATTAGTCTTAATCTTAAAGATGGCGATCGTTTAGGGGTGATGGGACCGAATGGCTCAGGTAAGTCAACACTCCTTCGGACAATTGCGGGCATTTATCTACCAACTTCAGGATTGATTGAAGTTAAAGGCAGGATTGCTTCCCTTATTGATATTTCTTTCGGTATGGATATGGAAGCTACTGGTTATGAGAACATTCGGATGCGCGGCATCATGATGGGGATGAAACTCAAACAAATTAAAGCTATTGAGGAAGAAATTGCAGATTTTACTGAGCTCGGACAATTCTTACAAATGCCTATTCGAACATACTCTACCGGCATGCATATGCGATTAGGTTTTGCGGTATCGACCACAATTCCCGCCGATATTATTTTAATGGATGAATGGTTAAGTGTCGGTGATAGTGATTTCCTGGTTAAAGCAGAAAAAAGGCTTCACGATTACATCAATAAATCTTCTATTCTAGTGATTGCATCTCACTCGGAAGATTTAATTGCTAGACTCGCTAATCAAGTCATTCGCCTAGAACATCAAGCTTGGTAATTTAATTAAAGTAATTTGCTTCTTTGAAAGATAGAGCATGCTCATCTTTAGAGGATAGTGATACATTATTTATAGGCCATTGAATCCCTATCTTTTCATCATTCCAACGAATAGCCTGTTCATGTTCCTTGCTATAAAAATCTGTCGTCTTATATAAAAATTCTGCAGTATCACTTAAGGTCACAAAACCATGGGCAAAACCTTCTGGAATCCATATTTGTTTTTTATTATCACTAGACAATATTTCCCCCACCCATTTTCCAAAGCTTGGTGAAGATTTTCTAATATCTAAAACTACATCAAAAACCTCACCTTGAATGACGCGAACTAATTTACCTTGTGCCTTAGGTGGCAATTGATAATGAAGCCCCCGAAGAACACCTTTGCTCGATTTTGAATGATTGTCTTGCACGAAATTAATTTTGCGTTTTACTACTTCTTCGAATTTATTTTGATTAAAGCTTTCAAAAAAGAATCCTCTATCGTCACCAAAAACTTCAGGTTCAATGAGAAGTACATCAGGAATTGCGAACGGGGTCACCTTCATAGATTAAATAATTTGCTCTTTTAGTAAACGTTGGAGGTAATGGCCATACCCGTTTTTTGATAAGGGGGCAGCTAATTTTTCTAATTGAGATGCATTAATCCAACCTCGACGGTAAGCAATCTCTTCAGGACACGACACCTTTAAACCTTGCCGATTTTCTAAGGTCGCAATAAATTGACTCGCCTCTAACAAAGAATCATGCGTACCGGTATCAAGCCAGGCGTAACCACGGCCCATAATCTCTACATTGAGTTTTTCTTTGTTCAAATAAAGACGATTGA
>Ga0214919_10002333_pt1 | contig 29975 bp, 30 predicted proteins | sample LL1503_MetaG_FD_177994 | JGI IMG/M metagenome (GOLD analysis project Ga0214919, IMG submission 177994) | Freshwater microbial communities from Lake Lanier, Atlanta, Georgia, United States - LL-1503 | ecosystem: Environmental > Aquatic > Freshwater > Lake | place: USA: Georgia | collected... | reverse complement strand
CCAAGGGCCTGTAGGAACTCCAGGAGTTCAAGGTGAAAGAGGACCGCAAGGTGGGCAAGGTCCAAAAGGTGGTCAAGGCCCACAAGGACCTATAGGAACTCCTGGAGTTCAAGGCGAAAGAGGTCCGCAAGGAGAACAAGGACCTATTGGACCGCAAGGAAAAACCGGTGACACTGGCACCTTTTCTTCATATTACTGTTGTGTAAAAAAATCAAGTATCCAACTTCTTACAAACTCATTTAAAACAATTTCAAATTGGGATTTTATTGTTACGTCAGGTGATAGTAATCAATCAATTTCAGGATTGTTCGATGTTAAACAAGGAATTTATATATTAAATGGAAATATACATTTAGATATAAACAATGATAAATCGAATTTTAAATTACTTAATTTGACCAACGGTCAAATTTTATTTGAAAATGCTCAGATATCAGATAAAAATAGTGCTGTTTTTTCGTTTAATTTTGTTCAAAATTTTGAACAAGATTGTACTATTGTTATACAAGGTTCAACTTTAGATACCGACGATATTCCCGCCACAATTTCCGATTCTCTTATATCTACTTTTTCTATTGTTAAAATAATGTAAATTTTGCGATAATATATATTATTATTAAAAGTTATAAAACTTAAGTTTTATAACTTATTCAAGTTATTACCAAGAGTCATTTAATAATAATAAAAAAGAAGGAAAAAATTATTTTTCAACTTTCGATGTTATTTGTTATTAACCCATTCTCAGAAATGTATTGTTTGAAATAGCTATTATCAAAATATAAAAATACAAACTATTTTTATGTAAAGATAATTAATAATTTCACAAGATTAATTCTTAAATATTATTACAAATTTAAATTATTTTTGCGCAAAAATAATTTAAATTTGTAATAATATTTAAGAATTAATCCGGTATTGCGCTTTTTTTAATTATTTGTTTAATCTTTAAATGTATTCATGTTTTTTTATCTTCCCATAAACGATTCGCACATGGATTTTGACCAAAAGAGTTAAAATGTGAATAATCTATAGAAATATCTTGACACAACCAACACCATTTAACTTCACAAGACGAACAGACGATTTTATTACAACCATCTATTTTAATGGTCGGCGTTTTACAAGTTGGGCAGAATTTTAATTTTCCGGTTTCTTTCATGATAGCTAAATATTTACCGTTCTCTGTCTTATTTTCTAAAATCTCGTTTTCTAAACAAGACATGTTTTTATGATAAGGAGAAACTTTACATTTATCACACCAATTTTCTCTACAGACGCCGCACATTATCATATCACACCCCTTAAAATTATTTTTATCAATAATATTCAAACAATTATTTTTTATACATACTTGTAAATTATTGAACAAATATAACTGTTTAACAATAATAGATTTGGTAAAAATCCTAAAATATTCCCTTGAAATATTAAATTCTAATATATTTACATTTTTACAACATTTGTTTTTTAATAGCGAATGATACGTCCCAGGACATTTAAATGTGAAATCAAAAACAAATTTTTTATAGTTATTAATAATTTTTGAAAATATAGATTCTATATATATCTCACCGCACTCGTTACATAGTTTATGAGTCTGTCGCCTTGTTTTATGTAAAAAAAACCCGTTATTATTCTCTACCATATCATCGCATATTATACAAGCATGACCGGTTTTTTTATGTAATTTTGACATTCTTACAATTTTAATATTTTTCTAATATTGTTTTAATAAAATTATTATTTAAATTTAAATAATAGTGAAAAAATAAAAAAATGAATTTTTATTTTTAATTTAAAAAATAATATCAGGTAATATAAAATGAATACACAATTAACTTCGGCCAATGGCTATGATATTTCAAGAATGATTTTTTCCGAACCACAGGTTGGGAGCATCCCCGACTCAAAACCGGCAATTTCATTCAGAAGAATAAACATTTCAACAATTAACGATAATGGAACTGTCGGTGAACTGATTTTTCCAACTGAGAATCTCTACTCGTTCGGAGTATCTGAAAACACTTCTCTCGATACTGGGAAAATTAACGGATACGTTATGCCTCTATGTTTATGGGGTCGCGATAACCCGACTCCAAACGAAAGGGCGTGGACTGATACATTCGATAGAATCGTTGAGAGATGCAAAGATCATCTTATTGAACATAAAGATGAGATTGAACAATACGATCTCGAGCGTGTTCTGTTGAAAAAACTAAATCCTCTATACTGGAAAAAAGATAAGGGAAAGGTAGTAGAAGGAACCGGGCCCACTCTATACGCTAAACTACTAATATCTAAAAAACAAGATAAAATTATATCAATGTTTTACAACACAGAAGGAGCTCCTATCAATCCTCTAGAACTCCTAGGAAAACATTGCAATGCGCGCGCCGCTATTAAAATCGAATCTATTTTCATCGGAACTAAAATCTCCCTACAGGTTAAGCTTTACGAATGCGAAGTTACACCGAAAGAATCTGGGATGAGAAGACTTCTTACAAGACCAACAGCGAATCCTCGGGTTTTAAATCAAGTCTCAACAAATTCAAATCCTTTAGCAAGTGCTCTTGGAAAAGATGACAGTGATAGCGACAGCGATGGGAGTTTAGAATCGGAAGACGATGAAATCGAAAGTAAGCCAACTGTTGTTTCCGTAACAACAGCGGTAGCTGAAACAAAAATCGCCGATGATTCAAAACCACCCGCTAAAACCGTAAAAACTGTAAAAAAAGTAGTTAAGGCTACAAATTAAAAAAAATGTATATATATTAAAATTGTAAAATAAAAACTGTATATTAAATTGTATATATTAATACGAATATTCGTATTAATATACTTTGTGGTTAGGATGGGTAGAAATAGGTAATTTTCAATAAAAAAATGATTTCAAGAGAATTTATTCATGTATAAATTTATACAAGTTATTATATCAGGAAATAATATGGCTATTATCAACTCTATATTTTTGAAGATGCCTCGTGATTTACAATTGGAAGTTTTAAAATTCTTAAGAATTCCTGTAAATATTTTAATCGCGTCGACCGATTTTGAATATTATAAAGATTATGAAGATGAAGCGTCAGCATTTCATATTTACTCTATCAGGCAAAATGTTGCTGATATGTTTTTTAAAAATACCGGAAAAAGTTTTGAATCTGTAAAAACGAGATCGTTTAATGAAATGGGTTGTTATCACTATTATAACGAATACGTTTCCGATCTCAATCCAGTAAAGTTAAATATGAAAGAAATTTACGCTTCTAATTTTTCAGATAGTTGTGCTTTACACGAACGCGCTACTTATTCGTGTATTAAAAATCAAGAGTATGATTTCGCGATTCTGTTAATTAACGTGAGTTTTTCGGTTTATTATCCAGAGGATGATGAAAGCGAAGACGAAAATGACGCCGTCTTTAAAGATACGGAAATTTATAACGAACATTACGATAATACCGAATTATGTTATGAGTTAAAAAAGTTTTTAAATAAAAAAGTCGTTGTGATCGCTTACGATAAATACCAACCAGCTATTGGAAAATATAAACCATCAGAACATTTAAAAATAAGTTATTCCGAATATTATTCTGCTCATAGTTGGAATAGAACAAAAGAATTTTATGCCCACCACGGGTACGATTTATTGTTCCCTTATCAATTACTTGAGTTATTGAATTAAAAAATCTAATAAACATAAAAAATAAAAAATACTAAAACCAAAATAAAAATATTTTTAAACAACTCAAACGCGTTTGAGTTGTTTAAAAATATATTAAAAAATTCATATATAAACAAATAAATATTTATTTATTATATATAATAAAAAAAATGGAACAAACAGCTAAAAAAATTATTATAATTAATATTATAACGTTAATTACAACGGTATTTATAGTATTATTTATAAGTTATAAAGTGTTTAAGTATATTAATTCTGCAAATTTAGAATCTTTATCGCTGCCTACTACTTATCAGCCTTCTACTTCATCGCATAGCACCAAACCACATTATGTATCTGTAAATATTATGGGTGGATTAGGAAATCAGCTATTTCAAATAGCTACAGCGTATGCCTATAGCAGAAAAGAAAATTATGACTTATTAATTTTTAACAAAACAGAAAACGGGGATAGACCTGTTTATTGGGATAGTTTATTACATCGTATCGTACCTTATTTGACAGATAGTTTAAATAATTTTAAAGTTTGGAATGAAACAGCTGCGTGTTTATATACTGAAATAGAAAATACACTAGAGTGTGAAGACGGTATTTATTTAGCTGGCTATTTTCAATCATCTAAATATTTTTATAACGATGAAATTAAACACGAAATAAAATCATTATTTGTTCCAAAAGATACATTAATTGAATTTATCCGAACAAAATATCAATATTTAATTTCTAATGTTGATAGAGTCGTAGTAGTTCATTGTAGAAGAACAGATTATGTACTATTAGCAAATATTCATGGACCTTTAACAGGTAATTACTATAAAAAAGCGTTATCTAAAATGATAGAATATGTAGAAAATCCAATTTTTTTACTTTGCGGTGATGATAGTAATTTTTGGACTGAAATAGGAAATGATATTTCTGATATTTTGGCAGCTCACGAATTTTTTATTCTTGAAAATGAAACAGATATTAATACTTTCACTTTACTACAACAGTTTAAAAATTTTATAATGTCAAATTCTACATTTATATGGTGGTGTGTATGGTTATCAGAATATAAAAACGTGATTGCTCCTTCAAAATGGTTTGGAGAAGATGGACCTAAACCGTACGATGATATATACGAAAGTGATTGGGAAAAAATCGATGAATAAATTTAACAATCGTATTTTACCTCACATTTTTCAATATCGGAATAATTATCGTATTGATAACCTATAGAAGGATTTGTAGAAAACCACATATCTTTTTCTTGTAATTGGAACCACAGAACATCAATACGATTGTTATCTTTTATACCATTTTTAAGCATATCAGCTAAAGATTCTGCAAAAATTTGCAAAACTTCTAAAATATAATGTTTTTTGATTATATATCCAGACGCGGTAAGAGAGCTCTTAACTCTAACAATTCTTAAATTGTTAGTATAGAGAACAAAAAGACTCTGTTTTGTATTATAAGAAAGCAAACCTACATCAAAATTATAATAATCAAATAATTCATTAATGAATTCTTTATTTTCCCTAAAAGTGTTAAAACGAAATGTAAAATCATCTTCCATAATAAGAATGTTATTCCAATTTTCATTGTTTAAAGCAAAAGTAAGAGCTTTAATATGACTGAGAGCGCAACCAATAGCTCCTTCTTTATATTTAACAGCATCAATACGGTGAATTTTTTCTTGAACAGTGCATATTTTGCTGATTTCATTTAAAACGTGTTCTTTTCTATCAGGTCTATGTTCAAGATTTATATATAATATAGCATCTATACGATCTATATCTCTATGATTTATTTCCATTTAATATATTTTATATATATTAAATGATTTGCTTTATATCGATTTTAAAAATCACATTCTAAAGTAAAAACTTTCTCATCTTCTGATACACCTACTCCAGCCTTAGAATATTCACCCACTCGTTTTTCAAAGAAATTAGTTTTTCCTTGTAGAGAAATCATTTCCATCCAATCGAACGGATTTTGAGATAAATAATGCTTCTCATATCCCAACGATTCGATTAATCGATCGCTACAGAATTCAATATATTGACACATTACCGTGGAATTCATACCGATTAATTCTACTGGAAGACTGCTACAAACAAACTCTTTTTCAATATCTACAGCTTCTGTAATAATTTCTAGAACGCGTTCACGTGATACTTTATTAACCAATTTAGAATAAATTAAACATGCAAATTCACAATGTAGTCCTTCATCTCTACTAATCAATTCGTTAGAAAAAGAAAGTCCGGGCATTAAACCTCGTTTTTTCAACCAAAAAATAGAGCAAAAAGAACCGGAGAAAAAAATTCCTTCAACAATAGCAAAAGCGATTAATCTCTCAGCAAAATTTGCATAATTCGAGTTGCACCATTTCAAAGCCCAATCAGCTTTTTTCTTCACACAATCAATCGTTTCTATCGCTCTAAACATTCTATCTTTTTCAACATTATCTCGTATATAGGTATTAATCAAAAGAGAATAAACCTCCGAATGAATATTTTCTATAGCAATTTGGAAACCGTAAAAACATCTCGCTTCTGGAATTTGTATTTCACTACTAAAATTTTGAGCTAGATTCTCATTAACTATACCATCACTTGCTGCAAAAAAAGATAAAACCGTAGAAATAAATAATCGCTCCGAATCGTTTAATTTATTATTCCAATCGGTCAAATCACTATTTAAATCAATTTCCTCGGCTGTCCAAAAACTTGATTCAGCTTTTTTATACATATTCCAAACATCGTCGTATTTAATTGGAAAAATCACGAATCGGCTGTTATTCGGTGTTAGTAGTGGCTCAGGTAATAAATTGTTTTCAATTTTAGTCTCTATTTTATTTTCAATTTCTTTTGATACTAAAGGAGCTGGGGTCAATTTATTAGTATTTTTATTAGTATTTTTATTAACTTTTTTATTATTTCTTTTCGGCATTTATACTTTTATTTCTAACAATATTTTTTTAGATTGAAAAAATAAATTCAGTTTTAAAAAATCGGATTAAAAATTGATTTTATAGTGTGAAATTTTATTCAAAAAATATACAGTTCGATTATAAAATGAGACTAACATCTGAGCAGATTTTTAACACGATTATGAAACGCACATGGAAAAAGATAATATTAAAACCTGAAATGGTTCTTGAAGACCCGTATTTATACGGTCAGATATGGAGACGTGAAGACAGGGAGCTTTTAGACGACGCTTATAAATTTATATACGGGCAATGTATGAAAATTAGCAATTATCATACATTAACTACAAATACCCCATTTCGTGGAGAATTTACCGAAAAAACACTTCCGATTGTCAAAATTTTTTTACGTTTGTGGTGTACGCATTTCAAAGAAAAAATTGTGAAAATGTTGGGTTTTTATGATTTGGATTATCCAGTTGAAAATTAAGTAATTCTAAAAATATAAAAATAAAATAATCAAAAAAAATAAAAATGGGATTTCCCATTTTTATTTTACATACAACATTTATAAATTGATAGCTTCTTCAAAAGTTATATATTTTCTATCATGTGGGTCATCTGTATGACCACCATTTTTACCGGAACCGTATCTTGGTCTTTTATATATTTTTTCAATATCTCCGAAATTTTTGAAAGATAATTGTTTTTCATTGATTATATCATTCCGTAAAAAGAAACAATTTACTCCTTGATTATCACAATAAATTAAAGAATAGTTATACATTTCCATTAACTTCTTTAAAGATAGTAAAGAAACACCGAAATAATTAGAATACCCATCCCATCCACCATTTCTATCATAGATAACAATTTTATCTTCGTTTGGAAGATGAGTAGCATTGTATTCGCATATGATAATATCACAAAAATAATTTTTCAATATTTCTTTCAAACAATAAAAATCGTTAAAATCTATATCTATAGATAAAACATTAATATTAGCTGGAACATTATATTTTTGAAATAATTCTACTACATTTTCTTTTGTTATAAATTCGCGTCGTAAATTTATATCGATGTTTTCATTACTTCCATCCATTTGAAGACCGTCCCATTTAAATAACTCTCTTAGTATCCGTGTATTACATTCAACCCCATTTTGAACACCGAATTCAACATAGCATTTGGTATAAAATTTATTATACGGTGTAGTATAAATTAAATCAATAAGTTTAATCGTTATTCCATCTTCTCCGTTTTGAGAATAGATTTTGCATTCGAAAGGTTCTAAATCCATTTTAATTATTATTTATAATCAATAATTTTTAAAACTATAATAATTTATTTTAATATCCCGATTCTCAATTCTGTTAAAAATTTTACAATTTGCATTTTATCATTTCCATCAAAAATTATTTTTCCCATTCCTAAATTTATAAATTTTCTAATATTAATATCAGAACTCATTATTTCTTTCTTAATTAATTTTCTAATAACAGAATTTTGTAAAAGTGTTAAATGTTCAACTGACATTTTTTTTATTTTTTTTAATAATTCTTCATTTCCTATAATCTTATGATATACGGCGTCTATTTCTTCTATCGACGGAATTATTTCAAAATTATTTAAAACAAATCTATTAAATAATAGTTTCGTATTATCGTTTATGAAATATTCAATCTTCAAACTTTTAGAAACAAATATATCGTTAAAAAAGTTTTGTACAAAACTTTTTTGCATCCTTGTTTGAGGAGAACCTAATTTTCGCCAATATTCTTTCATGGTCAGTCTCTGATTGTGATATTTTGTTGTGAGTTCTATAGATTCAGCGGGTGTTAATTTGAACATAAAACAAAAAATACAAGCCACTACTAAGCCAGCTCTACCATGCCCTCCTTTACAATGAATATAAATCAAACCTGTTTCAGGACTTTGTAAAAGTTCGCAAATGTGAATAATAAATTTAGAAAACTTAATCGAGTTTGTAGGAACTTTATGATCTTTAATTGGAAATGACAAATCGGTATATTCAGTTTTATAAGGAAAAATATTTTTTTCATTCCAACATGTTAAATTAATAAAATATCTAACACCTAATTCTTCTAATTCATTTACTTCTTCTTGAGAAGGATAACTTCCAAATAATCCTTTGTTATCTATAAAATATGAACATTTATTCATTATTAAAACGTTTGTTAATAAATATATTATTGATTTTTAAACTAACAGAATTAAATTATTTTAAAAATAAAAACCACCATTCGATGCTGAATATATTCATAGAATAGATATTCTTAGCAGGTATAAAAGTAACATTTATAAAGATAGTACTCTTTTTTACAGGATTAAATTAAACTATTTAAAATAATATATTGATATAATAAATGTCATTTTCTGTAAAAAGTTCAAATTTATTCGCAAAAAAAATAAATCGGCAAGCTATGTTTTCAAACGAAGAAGAACAAAAACGAGTTGATGAAGATCTTAATTCAGGTGTTGAAGAAACAAAAACTGAAACACGGCAACGCCCTGTAGTATTACCACCAGTTACAAATGGTATGGCGATTCGAATCAACGATTATTCTATGGAAGACGGGTATTAATTAATTATTAAATTTGATAATTAATTAAATTTGCATATTATACTTTTTATTTATATGACATTTTAAATTCCGTTTGTCTATATCACGGTCTTTACTTGCTATCGCTTTTAAACATGCATTTATCCCTTCATCCAGGTGTCCGGAATAGTATGAGACTATACCCATTAAATACCATCTATAATAATCATAATAGTATTTATTTATAAATAAATTACATTGTGATGGATAATTGATAGAACATGCAGTGTTTAAAAATGAATAAGCCATTTTCCAATTTTCTTTTTCGTAATAATGTTCGCCTATTAAAACTAATGGTTCTGCTCTTTCTAAAAAATCAAATGCTTGTAGATAATATACCATTGTTTCTTCCCATTTACGGTTTAATTTCTGTGTGCATGTTGCAATATTCATCAATGATTCATATTTTTCTTCATAAAAACCAACCATATCTAATCGCAGTAAATAATATTTCATAGCTTCTTCATATCTTTTAATCCATAAACATGTCTGAGCTAAATAAAATACAGTTCGCGAATTTGTTGGATCTCTTTTAAATTCTTCTATTAACATTTCTCTATCTTTTCTAAATCTTTTTTGAGATTTACCGATATCCATCGATCTATCTTGATAGATAACGCATTTTTCTCGAGGGGTTTTAATACGCTCAGTATAATCTTTGGTATCAAGATATTCATGAACTACTCCAACAAATCTAAAATTTACCCGTGATTTAAGGAATTTTGTATTAAAAAAAATTGTTTCATCGTTCGCGCACATGCTTTGACATAGTAAAAGAGCTTTAAATTTTCCATGATTTTCTTCAACGTAATTTTTGAATAAATCGGATTTTTGCAATTCATCATTTGAATCTAATAGTAAATAATAATCTATTTCTGGAAAAGTATCTGCAAAATCTAACAATGCATTTCGAGATGTTGCAAAATTTTCAAATTCTCCAACCAATAAATTTAATTTAATATTATTATTATTTGCAAATTCTGTGACAATTTCAACACTATTATCTGTAGATCCTGTATCATATACAGTGAGAGAATTAGCAAAAGTTTTTACACTTTCTAAAGTTACATGAATCCTTTCGGATTCATTTTTCATCATTATTAAAACTGAAAAATGCATATTATATATTTTAAATATAAAATTTTATTTTTTAAATTATGTATTTAAAATATATAATATAAAAAATTCAACAAGTTTAAAAAATAAATATCATCAATAATATAAATGATTAATAATCGATATTTAGAAATTGATAGTTCTTATAGAGACAGACGTAGTTGGCCCAATCCAGCCGAATTTGAAATCCCTGTTTGGAAAAATACAAACAGTGATAGATTGGCTGCAGCCGATCCAGTATCTAATAGCGCGTCTAAAAAACTTTGGATATCTAACAGATTTGTGCAGAATGCTGTAGTTGAAGATAATGATGGGGTGCCTATTATTACAACACCCATCAGTATAACTATTACTGTTTTGAATATAACCGATAGAAATGGTGCACCAGGCGATCAATTCATCGTTACAGTCTCTGCTCCTCCCGGAGCATTGCAACCTTTCGACGGATATTATAATGGAGTGGTGGGTGTTCGTTCAGGTGTTACTTCTGAAAATAGAAGAGTTTTATCTTATACTTATTTAGGTAAAGATCAAGGGGAGTTTATTTTTTTACCTTCTTTTCCAACTCTTTTACAACCTGGTGATACAATTGTTATCACCGATCCCACCAATTTAAGCGATGATTTATTTCCAACTTTTTTTGTTCCTAATGGTGACAATAACGCAAATGCGTACGTTAATTGTGTTCTTTATAATGATACAAGAGGAGCGTATAGAAACATATTAACATTTGACGCCGTTACAAAAATGTTATCGATTGACACATTTCAAACAACCGAAGTAACAACAAAATCCGGGCCTATAACAGATTGGCTTATCATAGATACGTATTCTATTAGACAAACAGCACCGTTACTTTCAGGAGAATTGGGTTTGGATTTTTACAGTACTCCTTCTTCTGTTTATGGGTATTACGCGTCGAGAAATTCGTTCGCTCTCCCTAAAGATACTGTCGGTGATTTTACCGGTGATTTTATAGAATTGCGTCAAAAATTACCACAGATTTATATAATGGGGACATTAGCAGCAGGTGGAATAAAAACGGTTTATTTTTCGTATTTTCCAGATATGCCTGATTTTTATAAATCATATACAATAAGAATGTCATCTGGTCCTTCGTCAGGTTTAACATCAACAATTACATCTTTCGATCCTGTAACCCGCAAAGCTATTTTAAATCCGGGATTTAGTAGAGGTACAAGCATCGGTGATACATTTTTTTTATATAAAAAAAATGGAGAAGCTAGAAGAATTGTGCGATATGTAAATTATGTCGGAATATCAGTGGGTGGAACTGATACAACCATACTTTTTGATTCGAATGCGTCTGATATAAACGGATATTATAATAATTTATATGTGAGATTTAATTTTAAGAATGGAACTCCTGGATATACGATTCCCGGCGACGCTCTCGCAATTGTAAGTGATTACAAAGTTACAAAAGTTAATGGTATAATAACAACTAGAACTGCTACGCTCGCGCTAAAAAGTGGATTACTTTTACCTTTTGTAGCAGGGGATAAATATGAATTTACATCCGGTGTTATAGAATCTGAAATTCCATATCCGTTTTATATTCAAAGATTCAACATTTTAAGTTTTACAAAAGATAATCTATCTCCTTTTTTAAATATTAGCGGTTCTACAAATATATCTCAACAAGAAAATACTCGGTACGAAATTGAATTAATAAATATAATAGTTCCGAATGAAGTTCTGAGAGTCGGATACGGAACACGTTTAACTTTTTATCCTTACTTATATGTAGAATTAAGTAATTCTAATGCATCTAATCAAGGAAATTATTTTATTTATTCTAATAACCCCAATTCAACAAAAGCTGTATTTCGTGTTCCAATAGATGATTCAGCAACGGCTGTAAATTCTGGTTTTCTAAAACTTGACGGGGATGGGATGGTGCAAAATATCGCTTTCAGATTTAGAGATAATTTAAAATTTTCTTTACGATTACCTTCAGGTGAAATATTAAAAACCGCACCTGATGAAAATTATTCACCTGATTTTCCAAATCCTTTAGCTCAAATTAGCGCTCTTTTTTATATGAAAAAAGCTTAAAATATTAAATATAAATGAGTAATTTTTAAAATTTTACATATTAATAGTTTTCTAAGAAAATAGAAATTTCCTGTAAAATCCTATCGGTATTTTTATTTCGATAAGAAATAAAAATGTACATCCGGATATGAATCATATAATAATTGATCCTATATCAAATGCGAATTTTAAACTTATATGAGTATCAGATAGATTTGTATAATCCGATATTTTATTTTTATATATATAAAAATAAAAATTAAGATAGTAATTATAATAAATGAGCAATATTCAATATTTAGAAATTGATAGTTCGTATAGAGATAGAAATTCTTGGCCAGATCCCGCGGAATTTGAAGTCCCTATATGGCAATCATCTGTTAAAGATAAATATACTGCTGTAGATCCTATATCTAAAGCAGCTTCTAAACTTACATGGGTTTCAGGTAGATTTATACAGTGTGATATTGGCACCAATATCACCGTCACGGTTTTAAGCACAACAATCGCAAATGGTGCGTCAGGTGATCAATTCGTTGTTAATGTATCTGCTCCAGGGGGTAATTTACAACCCGTTGATGGATACTATGTTGGCGCTGTAGGTATTCATACAAAATCATCGGTTGATGAAAATAGACGAATTATAGGGTATTCTTATTTAGGTAACGATAGAGGTAAATTTACTTTTTTAACTCCGTTCCCTTCAATTCTACAACAAGGAGATACAATTGTTATTAACGATCCTACTAATTTAGATGATAAAATATTCCCGATATTTTTTGTTCCAAACGGTGGAAATACAACTACTTATTTAAATTGTATTCTGTATAATATGACAACTTTTCAATATAGAAAAATAGTAAGTTATGACTCTATTACAAGGATACTAACAATTGATACTTTACAAAACAGAGATTCTCCTGTTAATGCTGGACCTATAGATTCTTGGGAACTAACCGATCAATATTCTATCAGAGAATCACCTCCTTTACACACTACTTTAGCAACCTTTAATATATCACCGGAACCAACTATAGGATGGTATTCGACTACAAACGATCTTAATAAATTTTCTTTTATTTTACCATCGACTACACCTCTTACAGATGATTACACTGGTGATTTTTTAGAAGTTTTATCGCAATTTGCACCTTTTTATGATATTTTTGGGAATAAAACAAATCCTGCTGTTTGGAATGGATATGAACCAACAACTGCAATACTATTTTTACAGTACGATCTTCAAAATTATAATTGTCTTATAAAAGGATTTTATGAAGGATATACCATAAGAATGATATCGGGTAATTCGTCGGGATTAATAAACACAATTGGTCCTTTTTCGGCGAATATAGTAAAATTCATTCCAGGTATGTATCGTCATACTGCTTTAGATCAAAACGATATTTTTATTTTATATAAACCAAATGAAACTAGAAAAATAGTAAAATATGTTAGATATAAAGGGGTTTCCAGAGGAGGTACTTTGAACACGGTAATATTCGATGATAACGCATCGAATATAAATGGATATTATACCAATTTACGTGTAAGGTTTATTTCCGGTTTGAATACCGGTGTAGATGTATTGATAAATCAATATATCGTTGAAAAAGTTAATGGAAAAAATGTAAAAATAGCTGTTTTTAATGTACCCGATTTTGCCGACGGCACCATATACCCAGTACCTCCATCTTTTGTTTTCCATCCAGTATCCGAAGGTGATGAATACGAATTCGCTTCAGGGTTTGTAAATCCTCCTTTTTCAACCGAACTTTCTATTCAACCCGTTTTAATTTTACCTTTTTATAAAGATAATTTAAATCCCTTTATTAATATCAGCAACGCAATTATATCTCAAAAAGAAACTATTCGTTATGAAATAGAATTGCTTAATATAATCATACCAAATGAATTATTATTAATAGGTGATTGTTCAAGACTGGTTAATTATTCGTATTTATATCTAGAACTAAGTAATTCGGCGCTTTCTAATCAGGGAAATTATTATATTTATTCAAATAATCCGAATTCTTCAAAAGCCGTTTTTAGACTTCCTATAGATGATGTAGCTCAAACGGCAAATTCATCATTTTTAAAACTTGATGGTGATGGAATGGTTCAAACTATTACATTTAGATATAAAGATAATTTAAAAATGTCTTTGAAATTACAAACCGGGGAAATATTAAGAACGGTTCAACTGGAACATTTTTCACCTCTTGCTCCGAATCGTTTAGCTCAAATTAGCGCTTCATTTGTTTTAAAAAGAATTATATAATAATATATAATATTATATAATTCAAATCATACTATTAATATGATCTAAAAAAATAAGGATCGATTAATTCAGAGACTTCTTGAATAATTCCATTCGATGCAACATGTTCTATATTTTTAATTTTAATTTTATTATTAATAAATACTTCATCATTTTTTACATCTATATCCAATTTTATAAGTAAATTAGCAGTATTGAGTCTTAAACCATCTGAATTTTTTAATAATTCATAATTTATAGTATTATTTACTATACACGATTTTATTATCATAACAGCAACACCGACACTAATATTTTCAATATATTCAACACGTGATGCAATAAATGATGAATTGTTGTCAGGTACAAATAAAGTATATTGTAATTCAGAATTAGGTTCAGCAAATTTTTTTTCTAGTCCCGAAATTTGTAGAATTCTATAAAATTTACTGAATCTTTGTTCATTTTTTAATATTCCTGTAATAGAACGCGGGTCAATAACAAATAAATTTTCTTTTTGTGATGGTCCAAATAAATGAGTAAAATTGTGCGCTAATGTATTTGGAGAAGTTGATACCATTTATTATTACTTACAATAAATTATTTATTTAATTTTGTCGTTTTTAAATTATTTAATCTGTGTAAAAGAGTTTGGTTTTTTGAAACAGTGTGTTGTAAAATTTCCGTTTTTGGATTTTCCGGTAAAATTTCAATTTTTGGAACTTCAATATCGACTGGTGGTGGCACGATATTATTTTGCTGAACTATTTCGGGTTCTGCCTTAACTACTACCGGTACATCAACAGGTATATTATCTACAATTAAGTTTTCTAAAAGATTTTGTTTTTCTGGTATATGGATATCTGACTGTATAATATTTTCATGTTCGTTTAATATTCTATCGGAATCCTGTTTTGCATAAATATATTTATACTTTTTAAGATAATAAAATATTACAAAACCTGCTAAAATCGCTAGAATGACATATAATATGATCCACCAAACACGATTGCTTTTCTTTTTCTTATGAGTGTAAGAATATTTTTCAGTTAATAACGGTGAATTATAATTGACATCTTCGATTATTTCGGGTAATTCATTTTCTCGAAAAGTATTATTCCGCTTAGAAGGTATTTGGTTAACATCTACAGTAACTTCGCATTCACATGGTTTTTTTGAAACTATTATCAAAAAATAATTTTGATAAATATCATTATCGTTAAAAATTTCACCGTTGATTATTCCGGTAGCATGTCTGTATTTAACAGCGGTGTCATCTTCAGAATCCAAAATGTTTTGATTAACAATCGCCACATCGAACTCTGTCTCCTTGTCGGATTTTACAGTAAAAACAGATTTAAAATTTGTTAGGTGTCCGTTCAAATCTACAAGTTGTTTTGTTTTATTAACATTATAAGTTTTTGTAGTTACTGTCATTTGTTTATTATATTTTTACAATTCTTTTAAACAATTTTTTAAAGTATAAAGAAATAAAACTAATAATTTAAATAAATGCCTGTAAAAAAAGATATAATCTATCCAATTTTTTTAGAATGTTGCGAACATGCGATCGATAATTTCTGGTATCTATTATTTCAAGATTTATCGTATGGAAAAACTCCTTACGGAACTTATATTAATAATAATTTTCTATGTTGCGCGTTCAAGAATAAAGAATTCAGTTATAAAATTGAACGAAAAGATATAAAACAATTACACGATGAAGTTTATAATCTCCTTACTAAAAAATTAGGAATCGCATCAAAAAAAGATAATATAAAAAAGCAGTTAGAACTCGCCACTTTTGAAGAAGAAATAAAAGAAAATAGAAAAAAATGGGCGAATATACGGAAGAAAAACGTTAAAGATTTACTAATTGAAATATTCGTAACAGATATGAAAAATCAACACTCTCTCGATTTAACACATACACGGAATTTATTCTCTTATATTTTTGTAGCTATGATTTTTAAAGTTATAACATCGCGCGATATTCATTACGATGATGGAAAAATTATAAGAATAAATGGAATAAATTTTGAAGGATCGAGAGTGATTTACAGTAGGCAATTGTATAATATGGAAATTAGCTTTGTACCAGAAATTTTAATAGATAAAACTTTGGTGTCCGATAATTGGCCCAAATATTTATCCACTGTCAGGACAGCGTAAAAAAATAAACTCATTAATATTAAATAACTGTGTTAATATTAATGAGCTGTATATACCTGGGATTGTGGGTGTTACCATTAAAAAATTGATTTTTCCAAAAAAAATTACTGATAAAAGTATACCCTCGTTGAAATATGTCATCATCATTTTCTATTGAATCTGCCCAAGAGAAAGCTATCGAGTCCCAACTCGTTCTTAAACGGCTCCCGATTACTAAATATGCTAGGAATGTTATAAAGGATTTTATTTTTGTCGACAGCGAATCTTTTGTACGTCGAACAGTTGTTAAAACACAAATTGTTAACGTAAATAAACAGATTTCTGGAATGATTTACGGTTTTAGAATCATGGAGAATGGAATCTATTCGATTATTGCGCAAACTGTCGTAGGTGATAAGTTTTCCCGTCATCCATGGTTTTGCAATATTTGCGGAAATTATTCTCTTTTTATAAACGGTAATATTCTTATTAGTACTTTACCACCCAATGATAATCTATATTGCAAATGTAGACATCATTGACGATGTTGATTAATAATAAATATAAAAAATAAAAATTTAAAAAATATAAAACCTAAATATTTCATTAGCTACTAACTAGCTAATGAAATACAAACAAATACTCCTAAAAACCAAATAAAAAAATGATTTTTAAACAATCATTTTTAAGATAAGATTTATACAAATTTAAATGTCTCTGTCTATCGCCGAAGATAAAGCTATTAACACTCAACTATCGTTTGTTAGTCTCCCGATTACCGATGATGTAATGAATATTATAAAATCTTTTATTTTTTACGATAGAAGAACTTATGTAAGTCTAATGGTTATTAAAATATATCGTTCGCGTGTGAATAATCAGATTAAGAAAAGTATAAAATATTACTATCCACTTCTACCATTATCTCCGTATTCTGTTTATATTCATTATATTGAACGAACATTGCAAATACAGGAATGTATTTGCAATGTTTGCGGGAAGTTTGTTCATATTGTGAACAATCAATTGATTGCAAACATGCCACCCAATCGGTATTTATACTGTATTAACAACCAGCATTAATAAAAAAACAAATAAAACAAATAAAAAAGATAATAAATAAAAATCCAAAAAAATATTTTTAATACTCTTCGGAGTATTAAAAATAAAATTAGATATAGGAGCTTAAAAAATATAGTCATTAATATTAATAAATAATGAATTCATTAACAGATTTATGTTTAGAAAAAATTTCAGGAATTGTAAACAATATGCCTCCTGTCATAAAAGAAATGGTGATTGAAGAAACGATAGATAAAATTAAAAATGACGCTATCGAAAATTTAACAGATATTTTACCCGAATTAGTTTCTGAGATATTAGAAGATATTTTTAACTCTGTAAAAAACCACAGTGGTACAAGAATTAATTTCTATCGTTTATATCCTGAAATACCGAGAAGTATAATTTCTTGTGCTGTTTCAATAGCGGAAAATTCAATTATAATTTGTGAGAGAAATAATCGATATTAAATTTGGTAAATATTAAAATACAAAATAATTAATAAAAATTAAAGATTTGTTCAATTTATATAAAATAAATAGATGAAAAAAATAAAAGTTAAGGTATTAAAAAATAATATTCACCGTTTTACTAGTTGTGTTAATAAAAATAGTAAAGAGGTGTTTAAAAAAAAATACAGTCTTTTGAAACAGAAATCGAAAACTAAAAGGAATGCAAATTCAACACATCATACTATATACGAAAAATTAAAGCTGTTAGATATGAATTTTAAAAAATGTGTTATCGGATACCATCTATTTAATTCATCTGTTATTAACGAGACCATGTGGGAAAATATTAACACTTTAATATTTTTATCTTCAGGTATTAAAATCTATTCCACGAGCGACGGTAGTCATTCGCCAGGTATGGATATCGATTCTTCTTTAGGAAGAATCAGTAATAAATCGGCAAAATATTCGAATAATAAAAAATGTGTAGATATTAGTTCTTATAGATTAACAACTGTTTGCAGTGAAAAAAATTATGGTATTCCGGTAGAAATAATAGAAGAAATAAATAGACGGAAAAACTTTGATTATTATTCACTTATCGTTAGAAATGAAAATAATATACATATGGATAATATAAGTTATGATTGGTTATTAATTCCAAGCGAATATAAAAGTTTAGATCCTACATCGTATATCTGGGAGCCAAAATTAGGTAAACGTGGAAAAAATAAGGATACGCAGATTGGTTGGATAACGAACGAGATTAACGGGTGTAAAATGTCTATAACTTTTAGTATGTCATCTCAATTATGGATACATATTGAGATGCGAGATGAAATAAAAAAATTCATTGTCGCAAGTATAGATGTTCAAAATAAACCTAAATATAATTATATAGATATATTAAAAAAAATTATGTGAATAATTTTATTTTATTGTAAATAGAATATTAATTGAATTTATAATAAAAAATAAATTCAATTAAAATAGGACATGATTAACGACAATAAAGGTTATATTTATATAAGAATACATGAATCGTACGATAAATACGATGTGTGTAAATTAGGAAAAACGAATAATATACTGGAAAGAGATACAACTTATACTACCGGTGAAATTAAAAGAGGTAGATTTTTATTAGTTTTTGAAATCTGTGATATATATAATACTATCGATTCTGTAGAAAAATTATTACATAAAGAGTTTGTAAGTTATAATTTTGTAATAGATGGAGGAAGAGAATTTTACAATAAAGAGATAATAGATAAAATAGAACCGTTTTTTAACGAGATGAATATATTGTATAGAAAACTATCAGACGATGAAATTGAAGAACTTGTTAGATGTGATAGAAAAAATACGGCTTTGATAGCGATTGAAGAAACGGTAGAAGAAAAACAAGAAGCTATTGAATATTATTACACTCCGAGAGATTATCAAGAAATAATAATTCAAAAATCTGTTGATTATTTCGCCAATAATGACAAAGGAATTTTAGTATTAATGTGCGGTGTTGGAAAAACTTTAATCTCCTTGTGGATATCTCAACGATTAAATTCTTCTACAATTCTCATAGGTGTTCCAAATATAACGCTTTTGGGGCAATGGGAGAACACAATAAAGGTTTTATTTGGAACTATTCCTTATCTGATCGTTTCTAATAATATAAAATCGGACGATATAGTTCAATTTTTAGAAAATCATCGTAATAATTGCATTGTAATAACTACTTATCACTCATCTGGTAAAATCTTGAAAGCTGTTGAAAAAATAAAATACGTATTTAGTATGAAAATTAACGATGAGGTGCATCATTTAGCGACAAGTAATCTTGAAGTAAATCCGGAAAAGAAAAAATTTGCTAATATGTTATCCATACCTTTTACTAAGCAAATATCTTTAACGGCGACAATTAAAAATCTTGAAAATATAAATAATATAAACCCTGATAATATAATCGTTTCTAATAACGATATCGCATATTTTGGTGATATTATTGATAGAAAATGTTTATTAGAAGCGATTAATGAAAATATAGTCTGTGATTACCAAATTCAAACGATTATAACAGACGAGGAACAAATGGATATTCATTTACGAACTTTTAATATTGAAATAGAGAATCATAAACGATTATTTTTATCTGCCTACTTATCTTTAAAAAGTATAAGAACTGTAAATTCTCAACGTCTCCTTATATATTCCAACAGTAGAGAAAATTCAAGACAAATAATAATATATATAAAAGAACTATTAAAAAATAATTACTTTCCAGAATTAAAACGTATATATTGCTCTGAATACGATAGTTCGATGAAAGAACCGAAACGAAAAGAAATATTAGATAACTTTAAGAGAGAAGAAAAAGGTATAATTTCATGCGTCTATTGCTTAGGCGAAGGGTGGGATTTTCCATTATTAGACGGTGTTGTATTCGCTGAAAATATGAGCTCTGATATTAGAATAGTTCAATCCGCGTTAAGAGCGAGTAGAAAAAATATTGAAAAGCCTGGTAAGATAAGTAAGATTATTTTACCTATCTATAAAGATAACGGGAATTTGTTCGACGATGAGAATAGTCCAGATTTTAGAAAAGTTAGGGAAATTATATATCGTATGGGATTAGAAGATGAAACGATTATTCAGAAAATCACAGTCGTTAAAATTAATATTCAAAAACACGAATTCTATAATAACAATCGAACGACTGAAAATATCGGGGAAACTTTTGGCGAATACGATGATAAACTGACAGAAAAATTAAAAATGCGAACAATCAGCAGAGTCGCATTGGATATAACATACGAAAAAGCGAGAAAAATAATAGGTGGTAAAAATATAAAAAATAAAGAAGAATATTATGCGTTATGTGATAAAGATTGTCGATTATCTAAGGAACCAGATGTTATTTTTAAAGGTAAATTTACAAATTGGATAGATTATTTAAGTATTGAAAGAGTTTATTATGATTTAGATACTTGTAAAAATAAGATTTGTGAATATTTAAAATTATATCCAGAATTAAAAGTTTATTATCCGTTTGATTTAAATACCATATGTTATGAATTGTGTAAAATAGATCCGCTATTTCCACCTTTGAATTTATGGGTTGATTATTACGATGTCGAAAATTTAAGTTGTTTAATACATGTTAAAATTACAAAAAAGAAAGTAAGAAATATAGTTTAAATATATTATATTATTTATATTTGCATTATCTATATATTCTATATTAAAATAAAATTGAATATTTTAATATAAAACTAAAATAATATACCAGTAATTAATTATAAATGTCTAAAAGATATTCATGCAATGTTTGCAATCAAACATTTAATAAAAAAATTGAACTAACAAATCATAAAAAAAATCCATGTCAGATACAAGAAGAATATAAAGACCCAGAATTAAGTTCGTCTTCAGATAAACAAACACTGATAAATATTTTCAAACAATGTTTAAATGTTTTAAGAGATAATGAAGGTTTAACAGGTGATAAAGCTCTTAGAACAATCGCATTTTTATTAATTCTAAAACTCTTAGAGCCTCGTTTTGGTAATGAAATTGATATTGACGGATATGATTACGATTTTAGCCATATAGAAGACTGTATGGTCTCAGAATATAAAAAAAAATTATTATTATACGTCCGTTTTTCAAATTTGGCTTTACGAGACGAAGAAGAGATGCCTAAAACTATGAGCTATTTATGGGAAGATATACTATCTAAGCATCCAACAACTTCAAAAATTTTTTTAAAAGGTAAAAGTTTTGATATTAAACATCAATCAACTTATAAAAAGTTGATTGATAAAATAAACGAACTTCCTAAAACAGAAAATGATGTTTTAGGTGACGCGTATGAAGAAGTTATACAAGATACCATGAAAGGTAAAGTGTTAGGTCAGTTTTTTACACAGCCGTTAATTAAAAAAATGATGGTTAAATTAATAGACCCGCAAATTTACCCGGATGGAAAAATAGATAGTTGTTGCGATCCAACCATGGGAACAGGAGGCTTTTTAATCACCTATCTAAGATACATTTTAGACAAAGCAAAAGATAATAATATTACACCCGATTGGAATTTTATTAAAAATAAAGGAATATATGGAAAAGAATTAGATCCTGATACTTATCAGTTAGCAGCTGCAAATATGCTGATTTCATCTGGTCAAATGTTTGATGCTCTTGAACAATGTGATAGTATTCGGTTTCCAATCATAAGAAAATTCGATAATATTCTGGCAAATCCACCTTTTGGAATTAAGGGATTACGATATGACGATTTTAAAAACCCATTAAAATCTGAATATACCCCAATTAAAACAGATAACGCCGTTTCATTGTTTATTCAAGCAATTATTTATATGTTAAAAATTAATGGTAAATGCGCCGTTGTATTACCTGACGGACAAGATTTATTTAGTAAATCTAATAAAACATTAATAGCTGTTAGAGAATATTTGATGAAAACTTGTGATTTGAAAGAAATTATTTATTTACCATCGGGCATGTTTGAATACACATCTATTAAAACCTGTATTTTTTATTTTGTGAAAAAGATGGAAGGTGTTGATGTTTTAGAAACAAAAATTAAAATATCAAAAACTCAAAGAGAGATGGGTAGAAATTATAAGTTTTTAGATACACATCAAACGACATCTGTTAAGTTTTACGAGTGTGATCCTCGCGAAGATGTAAAAAATCTATTGGTTGAAGTTCCAATTGAGAAAATTGCGAGTAATGCATATTCACTTAATTATGCTGAATATATGAAAGATGAAACTGATGAAGAACAATATGAAGACGGGGCTATCGTAAAAAGTATAAAAGAATTGTTTAAGTTTAATACGGGTTCATTACAAGCAATGAAATGTGATGAAAGTAATAATTACCCTGTTATTAGTTCAAGTGATATTCATACGCATAGTTCATTTGAATTAGATGGTGAAAATATATTTATATTAAAAATATTTGATGGTTCCGCGGGTAAAACATATAGTACAAAAATAAAATATTTTAACGGGGAATGCAATTTTACGAGTTTATTATATCATATGAAACCTATTAATAAAGACATTCTTAATATTAAATATATATATTACTATTTAAATAATAACATAGATTATATTTCAAAAAAATATCAAAAAGGTTCGTGTAATAAATCTTTAGATTTGTATTTATTTTTAAATTACAAAATTCCAATCCCATCACTTGACCACCAACAACAAATCGTAAAATATTTAGATTTCGTATACGAAAAAACAAACAAAACAAGTAATGAGAAAATCTCAGAATTGAAACAATTGAACGAATTCTGTTTAAATAATCAAAAAATATTTGGTGATAATGAGGTGAGAACACTTGGAGAGGTTTGCAAATTTTTACCTAAAAGTAAGCGACAAGCTTCTTACGGTAATAAAGAAGGATTATACCCATTCTTTAAAAGTTCTAATAAAATTAATAGTTATGTAGATGAGCCTGATTATGAAGAAGAAAGTTTAATTATCGGCGATGGAGGAGAACCAAATATAAATTACGGTATTAATTTTTCGACAAGTGATCATTGTTATATTCTTCAAAATAAAAATAAATTATTATTAAATCTTAAATATGTTTATTATTATTTGTATAATAATTTAGATATAATGAAAAAATTATATATAGGCGCCGCTATTAAAAACATATCAAAAATAAATATATCGAAAATTAAAATTCCAATACCATCTCTTGAACGACAACAAGAAATAGTTGAGTATTGTGAAAACAATGATAATCTTATTAAGCAATTAGAAAAAGAGATTAAAAATAATAAAAAACAAGCACAACAATTTTTAACAAATGTGTTAAAATCAACAGTTCGCGATGAAGATGAAAATACTGAAACAATACACGAACCCGAGAATTCTACAACTATTGAATTTTCAGAAGATGAAGAAGATACTCAAGAAGAAGAGAATGGTTATGAGGAGACAAAAGAATAAATAAGTAAGACATATAAAAATCTATTTATTAAATTTTATAAAATATATAAACAAAATATATTTTATAACTGTTGAAAATTACAAAATTATTTTTATAAGTTCAAAAGGTATTATTTATTTGTATTTAGAAACCTAACCAATATTGGTTAGGTTTCTTCAATTTAAAATTGATTGTTTTATATTATTCATTCATATTCTTTTTTAAACTTTGCAATCGATAAGATTCGAAAATTCACAAGCTCTGATAAAAGTAATACGGTTAGGCGAACTGTATAAATGACGTATCAAATGCATACAATCATTAACATACCGAATCTGTTTATTTTTACGGTATTGAATATATTTATTATTCCTATATTTATAATCATCGTCGTCTTCATTATCTATTTCATCGATTAAAACAATACTGGAAACGGGAGTATTAAAAAAATTAAAGAATTTTTCAACATGCGACTCGTGTATTTCTGAAATAAATACATCTCCATCATGTGGATCGTACATACAAGATACTTCGGTTTTTCCAGCCAATATCAAATTGAAGTGTGTATTTTTCAGAGAATTAAATTTCGCAATATCTCTTTTGGTGTTGCAAATAACATTGCAGTCAAAAGAAAAAAAATCGTAGTCGTTGAAATCGGAAAAATCTTCCATTATACAAATGACTGTGATCTTAAGATGTATCGGGTCAATATCGTATTCGTAGCAGTAGATTTTACGATGAAATTCGGATTCTTCTTTAAGAATATCCAAATAAAACATTAATGTCTCTGGGAAGGTTTTTAGCTCGTCAAAGTTTATTATATATTTGGTATAAAATCCTTTATCGTGTGCATCGGCAATAACTGGGAACATTTCCATAATTCTATCGTGTTGGCGATCGTATATCAAGTAGTTTTTAGGTTTTAGAAAATCAAAAACTTGCAACTGGATATCCTTAGGAAGATTAGAAAAATTATTTTCGAAGATAGCGTTATTCATAACAAAACGGGTATAATTTTCTAATAATTTTATAGAGCGAATATCATTTTTTTTATTGAGTTTTAGATATTTTAGATTTTTAAATAATTGATTTTAAAAATCTAAAATATCTAAAATAATTAATATCGTTATGATTATCAATATTGAGAAAAAAATAAATCTTGAATATGAATTTTTAGACCAAAATATAGAAACTCATTTATTTAATAAGATAAAAAAAACCTTTGAAGGTGAGTGTATAAAAGAACATGGGTATATATTGAGTGTTCTGCGGTTGATAGAAATAAAAGATAATATTATTTCTAATGCTAATTCCGAGTTATTATTTACCGCTGTTTTTGAAGCGGATGTTTTGAAACCGGAAATAAATTCTGTATTTATGGGAAAAGTAGTTATGATTTTACCGACTGGGATATTCGTAGAAACACAAAATATTTTAAAAATACTGATTCCAAAAAATGGTTTTATAGGGTACGAATATAATCAAGCTGAAAATTCGTATAGTAAAAACGATAATAAAATAATGAAAGATAGTATTGTTAAGGTATCTATTACAAAAACTAAATACGCTAAAAAAAGTTTTAGTTGTTTTGGGAATTTAATAGAAAATTAAATTTAACAATTAAAAATAAATATTAAATTATGGAAGAAGATTATGAAAAAATAGTCAGCTCGTTAGAAAATAGTGTGAATAGAATTTATCCAGAATCTAAATTTTCTATGGATGATATTAATAGTTTAGTAGGAACACCGAACACAGGAATAGATAAAAAATATTTATTTATAGGTATTGGTATTTTTATAACTATTATAATCATTGTGTATCTTATTTTGAAGAAAAAGCGGAAGAAGAAAAGGAAGTACGAAGATGAATACGATGGAGATGATGAAGATGAAGAGCAGAGTAGCGATGAAGAAGAAAAAGATGAAAGACGGAATAAAAAATCTACAAAAAATATTTACGAAATAAAAAACATTAAATTTAATTAATTAAATAAAAATTAATTAATTAATTTTTAAAAAGGAAACGAGAATTTTTAACGAGCCAGAAAATAAATCCTAAAAGGATCGCTTTAATCGCGATAAGGAGATAAGCCATTCGATCGGATATAGGAATAACTCTTCGAATCAATGTTTCTAAGAACGGAAGAGATACAAACACGAATAATAAACTAATTATTAACGATTCCTTAAATTCTGAAAATACTGCTTTTGTCTCTTCGGTTTTAAATAAGCTATTAATAATGAATAGCTCTTTACTGTTTAGCTCTGATTCGTCTGTTGGTAAATTTTCTATCATATCATGTTCTGTTTCAAAAAGTTCCATTTTATTTTTATAAACTTAAAATTATCGTTTTAAGTTTATAAAAAGAATATATAAAAATTTCACTCTCTATCCAAAAATTAATAAGAGTTATAAACTCGAAAGGTTTCATATCAAAAAGATTTTTTGCTATCGACAATACTTGTTCTTTTATAGAATCTTTAATCGTCTCTACAGGAGATAATTTTTTAATTTATATTCCTTCTAAATACGAAATACCGATTCAAAAATCGAACACTGTTTTTACAATAAGTAAATACGATGCAGATGAAGACGGGAAAGAAAACAACGATTACGAACATGTAGAATTAAAAACGACGAACGGTGTTTTATCTAAAACACAGTTGGAGGAAAATTACGACCGCGAGATAAATCTTAATAATAAAACGAATTCTACATTATTCGTTAATTCTATTGTGGAACAACTAAACAGATTAAAATTATGTGTAAAAAATTTAAAATATAAAATAGGAATTATTTGCAATAAATTTTTATGTTATATTCATCGAGACGGAGAAGAAATTTATTCGTACGTAATAGAAGATTATCCGGTAAAAGATGATAATTTTAAACTCTATATAATAATCGATTTAGAAAATTTTTATCAAAAAATAGATAGTATCGGAGAAGATGTTAAGAGTATTAGAAACGGCATTTTTGATATTTTAAATAGGAATCAAGTTAAGATGACTCAGAATTTACGAACTGTGATCGAGAATGGGAGTTCGGTAAATTCATATTCCGAAATTCTTTACAATAAAAAAAATAGATACGGTAATTATATTTTAAGATTGGAAAAATCTATGAATAGAATATTGGAACATGAAAAAACAGTGATAGATAAGTTGAATTATTATAATAGCGGATTAGCAGAATCTTCTATTGCTGGGCTAGAAAGTGATATAGGACGAACTAAAAAAATTACATCATATGAAAAAGAGATAGAAAAAATAAATATCGTTAAACAAGATATTATTAAAAATCTGACAATTATTAAAATTAAACAGGATAATATAATGCTCAAAATAGATAAAATATTTTTTGAAAATTCGGCGGTTTTAGATTTGGTATTAAAAAATATTCGTTTGTTATATAATTTAGGTAAAAATTAAATATAAAATATTTATTATTAATTAATAATAAATGTATTATCGTGTTAATGGAATAAGAGAGGGGTATGATGCCGCACCTGTTTATAATAAAAGTAATGATAATGTTTTGTTATATTTAACTATATTACTCATTTTGCTCGGCATCGGTGGTAGATATTATTATCTTAAAAATCAGAAAGTTGAACAAATCAAAAAATAAACAAACACAAATAAAAATAAATAGAAAATAGTTTTTTCATTTAATTAATTAAATGAAAATATACGATAAAGTTAATATAAAATTGTTGATTGTTATTGTAATAGTTGTATTGTTTATCATATATATGATAAACACGCGTAAATCATCATTCACACTCGATAATAACAGTTTAGATACCAATAATAATTATATCAATGGAGATGATTCTACTATTTTAGATGACAGTGAAAATGACGGTGTCAGTAGTTTAAAATGGACTAGAGGACGTTATATTAGAAATCATAGATATAAGGGAATCAGAGATTATAATTAATATTTTTATTAAAAATATTAATTATTTTACTGTGCCCTATAAGCGGAATCTAGGGTAAAATAACCACCGCAGCTAGGTCCAGATGGATTTTGAAGAGTGCTATACCCAGGAGATGAAAACTGGGGAACAGAAAATTGTCCCTGATTTGACATTGCTTGCTGTGGAACATAAGGAAGTGCTTGCTGGCTCAAACTTTGTGATGCCTTGCCATTGTAACTGCCCAAAGTTGCATAAGAACAACTAGAACCGGAAGTTGCAGAGTTAGAATATTCGCTCATTTATATTATATATAATAAAAATAAATATTATTAAAAAAACAAAATTTGATTTAGAAAAAAATAATATTATTTATATATCAATCAATATAATATGACTAACGAAATTAATGAAACTCAATGTTGGAATATTTTGGGAAATTTATTCAAAACACATGGATTTGTTTCCCACCAAATAGAGTCTTTTAACAATTATATTAATATAAATATACCTCGTATCGTACGAGAAGAATCGGATATTGTAGTTTCACACGATAATACAAAATACACTGTGAAATTTAGCGATGTGTACATTCCATCACCAACTATAATAGAAGAAGATAGAAATTTACGAAACATATTCCCTTCTGAAGCTCTAAGAAGGGATTTAACATACGATTCACCGATTTACGCGGATATAACAGAAATCTTAGAAGAAACTGAAAAAGAACCTGAAATTATAAAACATAATAGAGTTGTAATAGGTAGAACCCCTATTATGACCCTTTCGAATAAATGTAATTTATCAGGATTAAGTTTATCCGAGAGGGTTAAAACCGGTGAATGTGAATGGGATCATGGCGGTTATTTTATAATAAAAGGAAAAGAACGAGTTTTAGTAGGACAAATCAGAGGTATATATAACCAGCCGATGGTTTTATCACAAAAACCCGTAGAAAAATATAAATATTCGTGCGAACTGAGAAGCATGTCAGAAGAAACCGGACATTCTGTCTTAGTTCAAGTTAAGATAGGTGTGGACGATAGAACGATTGTCTTATCTATTCCTTATATTAAAGAATATATCCCAATCGGTATAGTTTTTAAAGCGCTCGGATATACGAATGAACAGATTCAAGATTTAATAGGATTATATTGTGAAAAATCTTCAAAATATATACGGCTGATAATCAGAGATTCGTATTTTGTAGAATCGCAAGACCAAGCTTTACGGCTAATCGGCGAGCACGCTATACACACGATTAAAGAAGATAAAAGGAAAGAATACGCATGGCAAGTTGTCGAAACAGAATTATTCCCTCATTTAGGTATATCTTCAACTATTAAGGAGAAAGCGTATTTTTTGGGGTATATGGTAAATAAATTAATATCGACCAATATCGGAATAAGGATGGAAGACGATAGAGATAATTACTCTAATAAAAGAGTTGAAATGGCTGGCACCTTATGTTCTGATTTATTTAGAACTCTTTTCAAACGATATACTAAAACGATTGAACAACAGCTGGAGAAAAAACAACGACCCGATGCGATGGCTATTATTTCAAGATTATCTTTAATAACTGTCGGATTGAGGCATTGTTTTGCTACCGGTAATTGGGGTGCTCAAAAAAATACGTATTTCAGAACAGGCGTTTCTCAAGTTCTTTCGAGATTAACTTACGGTGCGACGCTTTCACATTTGCGAAGAGTAGTAATCCCGATTGGTAAAGAAGGGAAAAATGCGAAAATACGACAA